>Ga0325411_1000310_pt1 | contig 49835 bp, 15 predicted proteins | sample PopdelMetagenome_13_FD_206181 | JGI IMG/M metagenome (GOLD analysis project Ga0325411, IMG submission 206181) | Populus deltoides microbial communities from Bellville, Georgia, United States - Xylem-PdIQD-R4 | ecosystem: Host-associated > Plants > Phyllosphere > Stem > Wood/Secondary xylem...
TAAAAAATTGATGTTGACGCATTCTAGTTAGATGGAGAGGAGAGGAAGAATTCGATGAATACAATCAAGACAGCAAGAAGAAACCAAGATCATGGAGCAAATTACATATTTATATCCCATCAGAAAAGGAGCAGCCAGCTGACTGTCATGTCAAGATCATGAAGGCGGATCCAAATTGGACCAGATATCACCAATTCAGCCCCCTTAGAGGCACACAAAAAGCATGCCCCAGGCTTTTAAAATCAAACACTATCCATCTCCCATGCATTCATGCAAAACTCAGCATCCACACAACTCCAAGCTACCTCCATCGTTAGTTCAACCAGCATCCACACTGCCCTCGTGAGCAAGTGAACAAAACTCAGCTCTCTGCTATACGTACGAGCTAGTAGTTATTTTTTTATTTAAAAATATATTAAAATTAAATTTTTATATAATTTACTTGTAGCATCAACATATTAAAATAATTTAAATAAATAATTTAAAATAAAAATATAATAAAAAATTCTCAAAAATATATATTTTTAAAATAAACAAAGTATCTATAATTACAATGTCCTCGCAATTAAGCTCAAACACAATAAACCAACGTTAAATAATAAGAAGATATAAATACAAAAAAAAAAAAACACTTTAGATTCCAAGATGGAAGTAGTAATATAAAATAAATTTATATTTAAAATTAAAATAACTTTAAAGTTATTTTTTTGTTTCTTCTCCCTATTTTTTATTTATTTTTGTCTTGGAACAATAATAAAACATGGACATACTTATTATTTATCATTTGATAACTAAAAAGTCCCATTTTAAAAGCATTTACAGTAGTAAACTAGAACCAACAAGAACAATTCTTTTTATCTTCACTTTCTTTCTTTCAAGCATATTTTTATGCATTAAACTTGTATTTATATTTTATAATTAATATATGCTTGGTATTGTGATGCGAGGTTGTTTTCAAAAGTATTTTTTAATTGAAAATGTATTATAATTATGTATTTTTAGATTTTTTATTTATTTTCAATACAAACACATTAAAATTATAAAAGAAATTAAAAAAATATCAATTTAATATTTTTTCAAACAAAAAACACAACTTGTAAAATAATTTAAAAAGCAAAAATAAACACACATAATAATAGTAGAGTATTTTGTTTTTCAAATAAAATATTTCCAACGGGGTATTTTCCCCCCCAAAACTACAGATACATTCACAACAAAAACAACATTTTCCAACAGTAAAAGTAATTAATTACCACTTGACTCCCATAGCTGAAGTGACACAGCCATAATTACCATCCATCTATCCATGCGACTTGTCAATTAAGTGCACTGCTGATTGTAAATAATATCATGTTTCCACCATGATTTATTAATCAATAATAGATTAACTATAGAAAATAACTCAAAGTTTTTTTTTTTATTTTGAGGTCTATAAAATTAGTCGAGTTGTACACAAGCTAGCTTAGACACCCACATTAATAAAAAAAATTTAAATTCTTTTAAGATTTTAAATTAAAAGTCAATTTAACTAATAAAAATCTAAAATTATTGAATCATAACTGATTAGACTCAAGTTCATTGTTTTTATTGAAAATAATATTTTTTTAAATGAATTATTTTTGACATTAATATAATCAGAATTAATTAGTGATTAAGTTAATTAAATTTTATCAAATTAATATATTATAAAATTTAATTTAATTAAAAAATATTATTTTATTTTTTTTAAATGATTTGTTTTAACATTAACCCAATCAGAATTAGCTTGGTAACTAGGTTAATTAAATTTTATTAAATTAATATATTATAAAATTCAATTAAATTAAAATAATATTATTTTATTTTTAAAAAATAATTTTATTTTTTATATTAATCGTATCAGAATTAGCTGGGTCACTTGGGTTAATTAAATTTTATCAAATTTATATATTGTAAAACTCAATTAAAAAACCAGCGAATTAAAATTTTAGATCCTAAATTTTCTAGGTCGAGCCGAAACCATATCTTTCTTCAAAGCTATGCACGAGGCATTTAATAATATGTCAACCAAACAGACCCTTGCTCTATCTATAAAAGCTCCCCAATTAAAGACGGGGATCCCTTCCGTCTCTCATCTCTCTTCTCCCACTTCTCCTCGCACCGCTAAAAAAAGCCACCACCAAGAAGAACAACGAAACATGGGGGACGCTTTCTGTTCAGATTGTAAGAAACACACAGAGGTTGTATGCGACCATTCAGCAGGAGACACAGTGTGTTCAGAGTGTGGTCTTGTCTTAGAATCTCACTCGATCGATGAAACATCAGAGTGGAGAATCTTTGCGAATGAATCAGGAGATAATGATCCAGTTCGTGTTGGTGGACCTACTAATCCTTTGTTAACAGACGGTGGCCTTTCTACTGTTATTGCTAAACCTAATGGTGCTTCCGGAGATTTCTTGTCGACTTCTCTTGGTCGGTGGCAGAACCGTGGGTCCAATCCTGATCGTGGATTGATTCTGGCTTTTAAAACCATTGCAACCATGTCTGACAGGTAACTTTTTTTTGGGTCTTGCTTTATTTGATTGGTTACGAAATTGTGGAGGTGTTTGGATCTGGTTGTTTGAGGTTAAGTGATACAAGTTTATGACTTTGATTCATGGGTTCTTTAGATTTTTTATTTTGACGGATAGGGGAGTTGGATTTGAATCTTGATTTTGATGGGTTTTGATTGGCTGTAATGTCAATGGAATTAGTTGATGGTTTGAGTCTGCGGTTAGGTTGATGAAATTGGGATTGATAGGGCTTAATAGTGATAGTAGAAATGCTAATTCAACGAAAAAATGACATTTTTTGATTTGAGTAAGGATGGATATTGACTGGAAGGGCTGAAACCCATGGATGATTCGGTTGTTTCTACTGAAGGCCTGTCCAATGGAAAAGGTCTATCTTGCATCTTTTAAAATGAGGAATTAGGATTAAAAGTGCAGCTTCAGTTGAATTGATGGAATAAGCCTCCAGTTGTCAGTGTGCTGAAAAGATTGTGTATGTAGCCATTCCAGTTTGATTATGTTTATACCTCATAAACATTTTGGAAAAGGTCTATCTTGCATCTTTTAAAATGAGGAATTAGGATTAAAAGTGCAGCTTCAGTTGAATTGGTGGAATAAGCCTCCAGTTGTCAGTGTGCTGAATAGATTGTGTATGTAGCCATTCCAGTTTGATTATGTTTATACCTTATAATGTTAAGTTTTTTTTCTCACCACAAAGTCTACTTTAAATATCTGGCTGTTCCAACTTTTGTAATTGATTCGAGGTTGACTGAAATTGGAGTTGTGGATCCATTTGGTTGTGTTCAATTTAATGAAAGTTCATGACTTGCTAATGGTCTGGTGGTTTTGGTTTGTGTTGGTTAGATTTGGGGTTTTGTTGGATGTTTGTGTTTGTGTTCTGGATTTGATTTTACATGAGAGGGATTTGAATTGGGATCCTCCTGCATTTCGTCTGGTTCTGATGTTGCAGCGGGGTGTGTGTGTGTGTGGGGGGGGGGTGTTGTGTATTGAAATTTTAGGTATTTAATAGAGATAGTGGAAATGTGAATTCCTCCCTGAGAAGGGATTTTTTGAAGTGAGGGGGAATGGATATTAAATTAAACTGATCAAGTTTCTATACCAGATGGAACAAGGGTAGCTTGAACCTTGGTCAAATTTGGCATATCATCTGGGTTCAAATAAGAGTTATGAATGTTGTTATAGAAGAGGAGGACTTGGGTTTCCAACTTGATTAGTCTGTACCTTTTCACGCTGTGTATTCTTCACGGAACAAAGTTCTACACTTCAAAAAGTGCTGGCATTATTTTACTGAATTTTCTCCCTGTCCATGCACATACATTTTATGTGCAATGATGTTTTTGAAGAAATACACTACTGCAAAGTCATTACTAATTTGTGAAATTTCCTTTTCAGGTTGGGCCTTGTTGCAACAATCAAGGTATTCATACTTGATGTCTGTACATTGTTATTACCACTTATGGTTTCAACAGTGTCTTTAAAACATCCTCTTATGAATATGGCATTTAACCTTAACTACCATGTAAATAAAGTATGTTTTCTTGGTATTTCTAGAGTATTACCAGGTAATGAGCCATATATATTTTCCACCCAGATTTGTCCTTTTCCAGCATTCTTAAAATGTATAGGCACATTCTTATGAAGTTATGATACATGAGCATATTCTTAAATCTCTATGGCCCAATTGGAATAAAGTGACTGGTTTTTGTGGATAAGATTAAATCTCATGTAAAAGAATGAGACTGTAATGTAGGAGATCCATTTTTTTTTTTGATTCCCGATGCATCACTTGTGAAGGGAATTTCAATGCCTGGCATGTAAATAGAGCTGCATTATATCTGCCATTACGGTATGATTGATAAAGCCTCATCTACTTGAAGCAAGCGTGAAATTCCAATATTTTGATAACTGTTCACTCTTGTCATCCAAGCAAAAAGAGACTCACTCATCTGTGGGGAGAGAAAAGTGAGTTAGTGTAGATGAGATAACATATTGTTATGCACTTCTATTGCAAGCTTATGGAGAACTACATAATTCTTATGTAGGCATCTAAAATTACAATGAATAGAACAATCACAAATATTAAAAGCGCTTCCCCATCTCTTTCTCTTACGAGGAAGGGTTTGGATGCTTTTCTTGTTTGGTTGTTCATGAGAATTTCCCCTAATGTTTCTTTTTCCTTCTCCGGCGATGCATTTTTCATAATATTGAAGGATCGGGCTAATGAGATCTATAAGAAGGTGGAGGATCAAAAGTCCAGTAGAGGAAGGAATCAGGATGCTTTATTGGCTGCTTGCCTCTATATTGCTTGTCGACAAGAAGACAAGCCCCGAACCGTAAAGGGTACCGCCTAACATCCTTTTAACATCTGGATGTTTCCTGATTTAATCTTTCCTAAGTGTTTGAGCTTCCCTGAACCTCTGGATTTCAACTAGAAATTTGCTCTGTCGCCAATGGAGCCTCAAAGAAGGAAATTGGCCGAGCAAAAGAATACATAGTGAAACAACTGGGTTTGGAGGCAGGTCAGTCTGTGGAGATGGGAACTATACATGCTGGGGATTTTATGGTGTGTTTCGCCCCCCATAAAATGCTGTGTTAGTTTCATTGTTTATTCACAGACAGCGTTTCTTATTGTTATTATAAGCACCATTTGCTATTAACTTTGGTGTCAACTTGATCTGCAGAGACGTTTCTGTTCCAATCTTGGAATGTCTAATCATACAGTTAAAGCTGCCACAGAAGCTGTTAAGACGTCAGAACAGTTCGATATAAGGTATTTACAAGTTTCTCAGATTACCTCTACTTACTAGAAAGGCTATGGTTTCCTCTCTTTTTCTCACTTAAGCTACCCACTAAAGGAATCTGACATTGATTGCCCCTTCATGACTTCTGCTTAATAACTGTTGTGAAATCCATAAACTCTAGAATAAGAAGAAATAGTTCAAAGACCTGGCAAAGAAAATAGTCTTTAAATCTGTGTTCTATTAACCTTTTGGATCAATCTAAGTTGTTCAACTAATATGGCTGCCACCTTTTTTTCCCTTTCTGAATAATGATTACATCGTTTCAAAGCTATCCACAACTTTGTGGTTGTGTTCATGCCCTGCTAATTTTCAAATTTCTCTTCTTGCATGCAAGAGGAAGGGAGAGAAAGTTGCTAATTTGGGTGCTGATGATTGTTTACAGAAATCACCGTGTTTGTGGACACAATATATTTTAGCTGTTGTTGCCCGCGGTTGACAACCCCTCCAAACATACCCTCTAATGACTTGTAATGCTTGCAGGAGGAGTCCTATATCAATCGCAGCAGCTGTTATTTATATAATAACTCAGCTTTCAGACGACAAGAAGCCTCTCCGAGGTTTGATGATCGTTTCTAACTCTTTTTATCAAGTGGAAACAAATGGCTCAGTGGTGGATAAAACCAGATATTTCAGAAAAAACCCTACTCTATCAGTTTTAGTTAGACAAGCCGTCCAGTATTCTAGATTTTAAACACCGCTGGATACCCATGTTTTAGTAAATTTAACCGCTCGAGTTTCAAAACGTGCAACTGATAATAGTGGCTTGGATGCAGATATTTCACTAGCAACTGGAGTTGCTGAAGGAACAATCAGGAATTCGTACAAGGATCTTTATCCCCACGTATCAAAGATAATACCAGCATGGTATGCGAATGAGGAAGATCTGAAGAACCTTAGCAGTCCTTGAATTATAGAGTGAAAAAATACCTGGAAGATTGGAGCCTTCCATTACGGATGTATTAAAAAACTGTTCAGGCATACAAAGGAAGCATAAGCCCTCTCTTTCTTTTTTATTTAGCTCTGCAGTCAATTGCACCCTTAATTCAGTGGTAGAAAGGAAAAGGAAAAGAAACAGTAATCAACTTTAATTTATTCAGCAATTTTAATTTAATTTTGATGTGTATTATTATTATTATTATTCTTCAAATGGTAAGCTCAGGATTTCAATTCATTTCTCCTCTTTGTTTTTTATTTGGATGATCTCATTTTTGCACAAGTTCAGTTGTGTTATTAAATCTTCGCCACAACCTGAGAGGGATGTGTTGACTTGGGGATCTGAGTTTGATATTTTATTTTTCTTTAATGATGTTATTTAAACAACATTCTTTTGGGTGATCCGAGTCTATTTATCCAAGCTGTGACTTAAGCCTGGTATTATAACAATGACTGTGATTGCTCGTTGACCTTAATCACTTGCGACAGTGGTATTTTGACTTCTCACGAGCACTTTCACTTCACTATGAATTTAATTATAGTTTTTTTAACTAATTTATTTTTTTTATTTTAGTTTTTTTAATATTAATTTTTTTAAAAAATATTTTTGAAAAAAAAAACTTATTTGAAGCAAATAAAAAAATATAAAAAAACTCAAATTTGTTTAAAAATGCTTTTGAAATACAAAAACAAACAAGTTCTCAATAGTGTTTTTTTGTGTTATGATTATTCAATTTAGGTATTGTTAGGCAATGCGGTCCAATCATGTTTTTAAGATGTTTTTAAGATTTTTAAATTTTTTAGTTTTAAATTAATATTTTTTTTATTGTTTTGATGTATTGATATCAAAAAATAAAAACAATATTATTTTAATATATTTTTAAATAAAAAATATTTTAAAAATCAATAAACATCATACTCCCAAATATTACCTACTTTGTAATAAATAACTGTAAGAATACGAGATTATCTAATCTGTAAGAATATAAATAACACATGAGATGGTAAAAAAAATAAAAATTGTCTGGACAACATTATAGGAAGAAGATATTTATAACCTGGTGCGAGAATAACATATCATCCGCGTGTGTAGGATAAAGTTAATCGAATGACCAAACAGATCGAAAAATAACAACTGGCGGGAACTTCCTGGTCACGCAACAAAAAACTGTACTGTACTGTTACAAGTTACAACGAATACTGCCTCCTCACCAATCACTGCGTCGCCAAAAAAACAGTCTCAGAGAGAGAGAATGAGAGGCAGAGTCATGGTAGACGAAGACAACGGCGACGTCGTGATGACGGAACAGCCAAGAGGAAGAGGAAGAGAAATGCGCGAAGGCAGAGGTCTCAGACTCGGAGGACGAGGGGAATCAAGGCAACAGACACTACTCCATGACGAAGAAGAAGAGGAAGAGGGTGGGAATGAACGAAATGTCCTTCAACTCTTCACTCCTCTTCGCTGTCAGTATTTCCTCTATCCTTAAGCCGTGCTAAAAATTTACGTTATACGATTTTGAATGCGAGTTTTTCTTTTTTAATCAATCAGGGATATAAGATTTTTAAGGGTTTTTTTTTTTTTTTTATGGAAAACAACCAAACAAGGCCTAAGGCCTAGGGTTTATGCTTCTTTGGCATAGCACAAAAGAGAAGCTAAAATGATGAGATTTGCACATATTAACCAAGAATGATTCCAAACAGACCGTAACAAAGTAATTAGAAATTAAGATGGAAGATATTTGTTAATTTTGTTATTGTTTTATTTATCTATTTCAATATTCAATTATTAATGTAAATAATGTAAATGATGTAGCTGTAGAGGGTTGGAGTGTTTTGTTGAGTGGAGTGCATGAAGAAGCACAAGAAGATGATATTCTCACTCTATTTGGTGCTTATGGCCACATCAACAACTTGCATCTCAATCTTGATCGCCGCACCGGATTTCTTAAGGTAATTATTATTAACCAATTGAAAATAAAATATTTAAGTTCAATTTATGAGTGCGGCAATGTCAGGTAGGGAGTTTAGGAGTTGATAATGTGTTGTTAATATTTTGTAGTTTTTTTTTCCCCTTCTTCTTCTGGTAGAAAGTGTTTCTTGTGTTTTTTATAGTTAGTTATAAAACTCGATCCAATCAAGTAAATTAACCTGGTGATTTGCTGATCCGGAGCCGGATCCACTAGGTTTTACTTCGAACCTTTTATTTTAAACCGAAATGAGGTTATTTTAAGTTTTGTTTTTGTTTTTTTTTCAAACATCATAGCTTAGGTTGATTTATAGGTCTATTTACCCAACATACAACCCGAGTCTTGGTTCAAGTCAATTTTAAATTGAGTTTGATTTTTATAGGTTTGAGACATTTAGGTGGATATAAAAATTGGTGGAAGATTATTATTGCGTGTGTGACCAAGATTAAAATTCTTATAATTGTGGATCCTGGGAGTGCTTAATATTTATGAATATTGGTCATGATTGTTACCAAGTAGGGATCCTTGCATTTGTTGCCGATGGATTTGCAACTTGGGAATTGGATATCTTTATTCTGATAGGACTTGCTATGTGTGAAGTATCAAGAATAAACCCATGAAAAACATTAGAGAATGGTGGTGATTGGAGAATTTGTTGAATATGCTTCACTCCTTGATAAATTATTTCGCAGGTTTTGTAAATAATATGTTGGGATGTTTCTACTTGTAGATATTGAAAAGGTAAATTCTTTGTTCAGGGGTATGCTCTGATAGAATATGAGAACTTTATGGAAGCTCAAGCTGCTATATCTGGAATGAATGGGACTAAACTCTTCTTTCGGATCATCTCCGTTGACTGGGCTTTCAGCACTGGTCCTTTCGAAGGGAGGAGGTCTGCTTGTTTTCATGACTTATCATACGCTATAGCTATATTTGGTGTTAGCCTAACCTGTAACCCTTTCTCAGCTTGAAAAAAGCTCTCTTTTGGCTTTGAAAAAATCATAGCAGATTTACCTTTCTGTTCCGAGGATGTGGTCTAAAGATGATGAATTAAGTGTTACTTTCCTCCCCTGCCAGATCATTTGACACACACCGTTCAAGGAGCCCAAGGAGACACCAAGCTTAGCACCGGAAGACAGGCAATATGTTGAGGGGGGATGGGGTGTGCATACTCTCACAGGGATGTTAATATGCTATCCATCAACATGTCTTCTAGTTTCAAAATTGCATTTTCATAAACGAGCCCGGGATTTCATGTTAGCTTGTCAGTAAAAAGTGTTGAATCAGATTGAATATTGATTCATGTTACCTTTTTCTGAGGTCGAAACTTGAAAACAGAGCAAGAGCAGTAGCAAAACCTCACTGGAATTGGTGCTTGTTTCGGAATAGAGATTCAAAATGTTTTTTGTTCGGAAACATATCATCACAATGTTTTTTTTTTTTTTTAAATTCATTGTGTTTTTTATTTTTAAAAAAAGAAGAGTCAATGTTACTTTTCAGCCCTTTATGTTCAGAGAAGCTTAGGTCCACGTAGTCCTATGGCCTAAATTTTATAGTTCAGTTTATGGGTGGGCATGAAATTTGGTTAGACATTCCGTTTAGCCTGACCTCTTACGCCGGATATGATTGTATACAATAAATATTAGAATAATTAGAATAGGGTGTGGGTTTGCATTCTGCCGAACGAGTAGAAAACCGGTTGTCTATTTATGTGGAAAACCATCGTGAAATCTCGTGTTTACCGAGCAACAATGGAGCCCAGCCGATTCTGAAGATACAAAAAAGTACCTGTTAATTGTTACCTTCCAGTTCCCGTTCATAAGATCCCTAGCAATCGACATTTTAATGAGACCCAAAACCAGATTACACGGATAAAAGCCCAAGACCACAGAAGGCCTTCAGGCCTAGCTAAAGCAGGGCTCAAAGCCAGCAATTGAGGACACACGGGTTCTTTCCAGCCCACAGAACAGCCACAGCCCAAGATCAAAACCCATCAGAAGAGTATCCCTCAGCTCATCTCTTTGAGATAAATAATAAGAAAATAATCATCTTATTTTATTTTTAAACAATAAATAATATTTTTCATATTATTCTCGAGTTTTGAAAAAAACCCTCAAAGGAAAAATGAGATAAGAAAATAAAAGAAAGAATGAAAGAAAAAGTGGGATTTCTCTTAGCTTCCTCGTCAGCTATTAAACTGCAGGTTCAGAATTCAGGGGGGGCTTGAAGAGGACTGGACACACTGAGAATTCAGGGGTACTTTGCAGGACAATCAATAAAGATGCGAAACAATTCTCTACCCACCAAAACACTTTTAAAAAAAATCATTTACTACAATAAAATCTTTTTTTAAATTGCTCACTCATGAGCAATTGTGGTGGCCAATTGTCGGTGGATTAAAGTTACTTTATAGCGATGCTCGGTAGTTGGCACATTACTAAGCCACCAGTTTCTCCCTGTCTTGTAATAAATTGTTTTTCCCTGTTAAAAATAGTGTTTTTAGAAATCTTGAATTTTTTTTCTTAAAATTAATTTCTTCAATCTATATATTTAGATTGTTTTGATATGTTAATATTAAAAATAAATTTTTTAAAATAAAAAATATTATTACAGTTTCAAATAAAAGAAACTTTTTAAAAAATCCATTTGCTATGAGACAAAAGTCATAATGCCCTCCTTTGCCGGCTGGCCAAGACACCAATTTATCCATGACCTAATTGACAATACTCTAAGCGTGTTTGGTAGTGTGGTTATGGGTACTTTTTAAATAATTTTTCACGCCAAAATACATGCTAATGATGTTTTTTCATTTTTTAAAAATTATTTTTGACATCAGCACATCAAAACGATCCAAAACGTACAAACCATATTAAATTTTAGCAAAAAAAAAATTCAAATTTTTTGAAAACACAGCCACAGCCGCGTTCCTAAACGGTAACTAAAAGTCGTGGTGAAAATACGCTACATGTTATATGTTTGTTTTTTTTTTTTCTATTTTTTTTTTGTTTTGTTTCCTTTTTTGGGCTTTGCATTTTTTTCTAAGATTATCTTCTTTTTTTTATTCTTTTTTGTTTTTATGTTTTTTTAAATTATTTTTTTTGATTTTTTTAATATTAAATTGGTTGAAAGTTTAGTTCTATAGTTTTTTTTCTTTAAAACATTATGGACTACTACAATGTTTCCCTGCATGGTTTTGCTTCATATTTTTTTCTTTAAAACACTGTGGATTGTTACAATGTTTTCTCATATGGTTTTTGTTTTGCTACAGTATTTCCCCACATGTTTTTTTTCAAAATTATCTTTGTCGATTTTTTTTTATTTTTAAGTTGGTTGAGAATTCAGCTTTAACTTTTCCGCATGTTTTTTTTCCATTTTTTTTACTTTTTTTTTCTTCCAAAATTGTCTCTCTCACACACACATGTGTGTGTCTATATATATATATATATTTTTTTTGTATATATATTTTTTTTTTCATAAATCCACAACAACATAACAAGTACATTATAAACCCGCGATATCACACGGGCGTATCAACCAGTAATAATGATTAGCTGTGGCAGCTGAATCAATCAAGAGCAGAAATAAAGATTCCTCTTGCACAGCTTTGAATGAACGCCTATTTGTAAAGTTTTCTTTCCAGCACATTTCAGCCTTTTCAGCCCAACAAGTACGTAATGTGGGCAAAAGGACTTGGCATCTTGATTCTCTATTCGGAGCCATCTCCCTTTCCAATTTGCCTTGTGTCTTCTCAACATTGCTTTTAAAAAAGTCCATGCACAATTGTTTCTTTACTACCACCCTAGCTTATGTCGGCCGCATCAAGCCTCCTTCTTTCTTCTTTCTTCTTTTTCATTATAGTTAAACATTGCTTTTAAAAACTCCCGATTTTTTTAATTTTATATCATTTTTTATATCTTAAAATTAAAAATAAATTCTAAAAAGTATTATTTAAAAACATTCAGGAATAAAAGAACACTTTCTAAAAAGACACGTGTCCATTGTGTGTAGCTAGTTATTACCAAACATAAATGTCTTTATTTTTTTATTAACGTGGATATTCGAGTCATTTTGCATGCTCCTCGACTGATTTTACGGGCCTTAAAATTAACGACCATGTAAGTCTTCAATAGTTTTGAGGTTTGTAGGACTCGAACTAGTAACCTTTATAAAACACATTTAAAATCTAAATAGTTAAACTCCACCTCTCAAGATTACAGTAATACTTTTATTAACTTGTCCGCTAATGTTTTAATATTATAAATAAATTTTAAAAATATTATTTTAATAAAAAACATCACGATAAAAAACACTTGTCCACTATGTGGAGCAAGATGTTACCGAACATAATGCCTTTGTTAACTTGTCGTTTTCGTGCACGTGCTTCGTTTTCAAAGTGGTGACTCCCTCCTTTAAGACATGTGTGTCTCTTGTGGCTCTTCCTTTGACAAGACGTGTCGTGTCCTCCATGGAAGGATCACCTTTCTTAGCTCTTTCTGAGTTTCGTCTTATTAAACTGGACCACACACGTCAGCCGAATAAAAACTCATTGACTCTGCTCTTCAATGGTTCGGGTTGACTATTCAAACCGGGTAAATAGAAGACTCTTCTGTCAAATTCGATGGAACTCGGCGACACCTTGTCCTTCAAACTGATAATTTAAATTCTCAAAAATTATTTATTGCATGGCATATTTGATATCAAATTAAAAATAAAATTTAATTAAGATTTTGTTGGACAATGTTTCCGGACATAAAATTTTTTAAAATATATTTTTTAAAAAAATAGCTTGCCTAGGGTTGGAGCTCAGGGTTAATTAATTGTTAAATAATATTTTTTTAAAAAATTATTAGCGTACTGGCAAATGCCTTCAATTCTAAATAATAGATCTTGAGTTCGAGTCAGAACGTGTATTTTTTATAAGAAGCTGAGACAACCAGGATTTTACTCGCTCATCTAAACCCATAAAATACTCTTTTCAAGAAATGAAGTTTTCTTAAATCCAAAAAAAATATTTTTGTGTCATTGTATGGACGCCTTTAGTATTCAGGGAGATGAATATAATTACCTTTTTCTTTTTTTGTAAAACTAAATTAAAGAAATATATACGAAAAAGAGAGTGAGAGAAAAAAAAGAGATGCTGGAAAGGTCGCCATTAATTATCAAAGAATAGAGATTCCTTTTAATTCTTCCCTTGCAGTGCTTACATTTATTTAGTAAAGAAGAAACCAAGCAGAACACTCAAACTTTTGGCTTATCCCTGATCGTTTAACTTTGGTATTACTGTCTAGCTATCGCACTTCTTAAAAGTAGATATAGAAAAATTTAAAATTATTTTATTTTATATTAAATTAATATAATTTTTTATATATTAAAATTATTTTGATGTGCTGATATAAAAATAATTTTTTAAAAATAAAAAATATTATTTTAATACATTTTAAAACAAAAAACATTTTAAAAAGCAACCGGTACTATACTTTCAAACACTCTAACTCTTAAATAAAATCATATAATGACCTGCTCTTATAATAACTTTGATGCTAAAAACACGAGTGGAAAATTAAAAAATATATAATTAAGAAGATTGGAGTCCACATTTTTCTAAAAAGAAGTAAAATAGAATATATATATATTAAAAGCAAAACTAAGTTTCTTCTCCAATCATGATATGAGTAAATACTCAAACTTTTGGCCGCTTCCTGATTTGGCAGTGCCCCCACTGTCACGTTATCACATATGCAATCAAGCTTCGTTCTTGTTGATGTATCAGTTACATCTTATTCTGTTTTCATGTGATTATAAAACCATATATATGCAAGACGACGGGGATCTTAGTGGAAAGTGAAGAGCATAATCTTGAATCAGACGGTATAATTGCCATCAGATTGGAGAATTTGAAACTCGATTTATCAATATTTGTAATGTATATACATAAACTCAATTCATGTAATAGTAACTTCCGATAAAGTCATGAAAATCCTCATACAAAATTGAGCTTTCTAGAGCTATGACTTTAGGTCAGAGAAGTGATTGGATCATTAGTTATGAGCTCTTCTGCAAATTAAACAAGTTCTCTATCAGTATATGAGACCATCTGATACTTAAATAAATAAATATAAAAAGAATAGAATGTGTGTGGAGCAAATAAAAAAAATTTATAGTGTGAAACATGAGAGTAATAGAGCCAAATAAGCTTAGGTATGCCTCTCATTCTTACCTGGTGACCTATAGTATTTATAATTACAAGTGGTCGCATAAGTTTACCTGGTAGAGAGGAAAAATGATAGAGAATATTTGCTTTATTAGATAGTTGAGTTATTGGTTACTGTGTCACACTTGTCATTGGTTGATAAGTTGGTGTTTCGCAAGCCATTGGTGAAAAAGATGGTTAGGCTATAAAAGTGGATGTTGAGTTAGGTTTAAAATAGCCACTAGTGAAAAGGATGGCAAGGCCATGAGAATAAGTGTCGAGCCAGGCTTGAGGATAGCTATTGGTGGAAATGTAGCTTGAGAGATGTTATTTATTGGCGAGAGAGAGTGACCTAGGTAAATGGTTTAATTGGACTTGAATTTCCTCCCCTCCTCATTTCTTTTCTACCCTTGGTTGGGTTTGGCTAGAAAAGGGTTAGGTTGAACTTTGCCTGAAAAGGGTTCAACTGTACTAGATGTAAGGTTTAGCTAGATTTGGTAAAGGTTGATCCAAGATTGGGTTGTTCAGCCTATTTCTTCTCCTTTTCCCCTCTTCTCCTTACTTGATTGAAGGTTTGATTTGTTGATCGGATGTTAAATGACTTGACTGGACATTAGGTTGGTTGACTAATCGTTTAAACATGTTTTGTTGATGACCAAACATTGAGCTAGTTGACCACATGTTAGGCTGGTATGATCGAAGGTTAGGTTGGTTTTTTTGGCACCTCCATCAACTTCCATGCTACTTTAAGAACCAATCATGACTTAGTTCAAACTAGTTTATTGACTCGTGCCATGCTGCGGGTCGAATCAAGAAAAAATATGAGGTCAACCTTGAAACCTCTCAAATTAATTCCTTACCTAATTTAGGTTTAAAATTAACTCATGTGGAAGTTGCCTTGACATGAACCAATTGACTTGATGAATCCAAAAGAACATAGATGATCGTAAACAAAAGTTTAATTTAGATTTTAAAAAAATCAAAATGATGTCATTTTTATTTTAATATCAAGATGATAACATATTGAATCGAAATGTGTTTTACAACTTAACCTGTCAAACCCACAACAAGGATTGTAGACTCCATTGAGTTTAACAATTTTATTTTTTATTTTAAGCTATTTTTTGGTCAATGATATGATAATAAAAATAAAAACTTACAAAATTGAGTACCAATCGAATATTGAGATATTCGTTTGAGATTACAATAAACCCATAAAAAGTAAACCAAAATAAATTATGAAGATAAATTTCAAATCAACTACATATTGAAGGATAAAATTGAAAAAAAACCCCTAAAGGATTCAATCTAAAGAAAAAAAACTGGAAGATGGAATTTTAAAACCAAAGGAACTTAATTGAGTTGGTCAACCTTGAAAACTTTCAACCGAATCCTAACCTAGGTTAAGTTTAAAATTAACCCACGTGGAAGTTGCCTTGACGTGACCCAATCTACTTTGCAGGTATAAAAACAACCCGAACGACAAGTAAAAAGCCTGATTTGATTTAAAAAAATAATGAAGATGATATATTTTTTTTAATATTGGAACGATGACATATTGGATTGATCTAGATTTCGCGGTTTAACCCACCAAATCCATAATCTTGATCATGGACCCCGCTTGTTTAATAACTTTTTTTAACTATTTTTTTACTTAATGATGTGATAAAAAAAGGCGCTTGCAAAATTAAATACCAACCAAATATTAGGACATTTGTTATAATTATGATAACATCATAGAAAGAAAACCAAAACAAATTAGAAAGACAAATTCGAAATCAATGAAACATGGAAGGATGATATTGAAAAAAAGAAGAAGTTATAAGTGATTTAATTGAAATAGATGCTCCCAAAACTAAGCATTAATCAAATATTGAGATGTTTGTTTAAGATGATGATTACTTTATAAAAAACAAATAATGTTTGTTTTTAAATTAAATTAACAAAATATTGAATGATAAAATTTTTAAAAAATAAGTTAGGTATAGCCTCTTCACTTGTCATATAAACAAGAAAGAAGGTGTGATTTTACCCTAGTTCTTTTAATAGAGTGGGTAATATCTATGTTTTTCTATCTTATTAGGAGGTGTATCCCAGTGCCACGTAGCCTAAGGGCATTGCAGGAATACAAGCTTGGACGTGGAAGCAAACTATTTGAGGGTTTAACCATTGAGAGCGTTTGGAAAAGCGGGTCAACCATGTTTTCAAAAAAATCAATTTTTGTTTGCTAAAAATTAATTTTGAGCAGTTAAGTGGCTGGAATAGTGGAATGCAAGAAGAAGAAGAATAGAAGGAAAGGCATTAATTTTGAGAAATATGGTCACTAATTAGTACACTATGCAATAAATTAAGTCTCATCTAGTCAAAATGAAAAAAGAACAACGCTAATTTTATAAAAATTAGTTCATTAAATTTGATGGTTGCCACGTGATTCTTTTTCATAAAATTTACCATAACTCTATGAAACAAAATAAAAAAATAAACACTAATTAAGAAAATAAAAAAATCTTAGATGTATATATATATATATATATATATATGTCATGAATTTTATTTTCTTCTTGTATCCTTCCTTATTTTTTGAAGTGAATTATATTAAATAAGCAATAAAATGTAATTAATTACTCTCTTTACGCAGGGAGATGTATATATATTCACGTCTAAGTTTCTAATTATTACCCAAGGTTGATTCTACTGTATTAAAAAACCATCTCAACCTAATAGTTTAAACTATTAGGTGAGATTTTAAGATATAATTTATATTATTCTCTAACACACTCCTTCAAGTAAAAGTTATTTAAGCTTGAAATTTATATCTACCTACATTATCTTGTACTTGATTTTAATTTATCAAATAAATAGAAGGTGGAATTCGAACTCGTGACCACTTGGTCATCAAGATTTTGATATTATGTCAAAGAACCTTCTCGTTTCAATAACTTAAACAGTTAGGTGAAGTCCTAATATATGATTTATATTATTTTCTAACACACTTCTCAAGTAAAAGATCTTTAAGCTTAAAAATTGCAAAAGTCATACTATCTTATACTTAATTTTATTAAATAAATAGAAATAATAAGATTTGACTTAGTCATTGAAACTATAATATTGTATTAAAAAAACTATTTCAATCTTATAATTTAAATTATTAAATATAATTTGAATTATTTACTGATACGGTACGTAAGTTGTAAGTTGCCGACCACCCCGAAACCAATGGATAAAGATGAAGAAAAACGATCGAAGTTAGCAAATTGGTGTTCCTGCATTGGATAAGGGTGTCCCACATGCAATAATTGGCTCACACCTTCATTCAATGGTGACCTAAATTCGGCTGATCAAGTAGCTGCATGTCAATCCAATAAGAATTACACTGATCATTACACCCGGCCACCAGCTTTCTCATTATCTAGCTAAAATTAATAAATACATGATATTATTGTTTTCTATAGCGGCAAAAACATCAAACAAAGAACATCACTGTAGAGCAACCTAGACGTACGCCATCTGTTTGCTAGTTTTATTCCAAATAATTGAAAAAAACAATCTAGATGAATTATGAATATGAAATAAAAATTCAAAAGTTTACATATCATGATCATATCTAGGAGTTAGATTGTTTTATCAGTAAAGATAGGAAAGTGTTTTTCTTTTGACAAGAAAAAAAAAACATTTTCCTGCGGGTAAAGTAAGTTGTTTTTGTTGACTGAAATTAATTTTTCTTTGATTAAGTTTTTGGATAATTGTCAAACATCAGAAAATAAAAAAATTAAATTCCTGAAATTCACTTTTCTTAAACAAACAAGGGCTTGGATTTTGTTGCTGTTCTTGTTGTGGTTTAGCACTAGATAATAGACATTGAGAGTATCCACCTTTGGAATAGTAGATTGTAAATTAGTACAATTATTTAAAATTTGTATTGCTGATTCGTTCAGACAAAATAAATATATCAGTACTATAATAGTTAAAATATAATTAAGTAACTCTGACTTTTTTATTTATTTATCCGAGGAAAGAAAAGAACCGCATTTAAAATGAACACACACACACACACATATATATATATATATATATATATATTAAATAGTAAAAGTATGTAGCATATAATATTAAGATATTTAAAAACTTTTATATGATATGAAAAAAAATCTCATACGTAACAAGACTTGGTGTGATGTAGTGCTAAGTATTCGGCGCTATGATATTACTAGAGCTTAGTCTATCCCGGGGACGGGGAGATGTTGAGTAAGTCAAACATAATAATGCATGCTGTCGATATTATAATTATGAGATTTATATATGATTTGGTTTAACACTCGAATTAGTTAATTACATATTTTATAAGTTAACTTTTATATAAAAGTATTTTGAAAAAATAAATAGTTTTCTTAGTTAATTTTATGTTTTATTATGTTTTTTCTAGGATTTTTCTCTATTTGAAGAGAATAATATTTTTATTTTATTTTTATATTCATTATTTTAGTTTCATCCCAAATTTAGAAAGTTTCGACTACAAAAGCACGAAACGTTTCTCCCTTAATTATCAACTGACAAGTGACAACCTTCAGTAAAGACGGCTAGGAGTCATCAATTCCATATATATAACCCATCCCCCGACACAAAACCACCCATAAAACCATCAGGTTTCATTCCGAGCTCGCCATTCCAAACATATCCGATCCTCTATTCTATGGCTATGGCAAACCGACAGCAGCACCAACCAAGCCATGGCATAACTAAACAAGCACAAGTTGTTGTGGTCATGGTGCCCTTTCCAGCACAAGGCCATCTCAACCAGCTCCTCCAACTCTCCAGGCTCATCCTATCCTATAACATCCCGGTCCGCTATGTTGGCGCCACCACCCACAATCGTCAGGCCAAGCAGCGCGTGCACGGTTGGGATCCAGACGCCGCCGCGAATATCCATTTCCATGATATTGAGATCCCTCCTTTTCGTTGCCCTCCTCCCAATCCAAATGCCAAAATCAAGTTCCCTTCTCAATTGCAACCTGCTTTTAATGCCTCGTTTCATCTCACAGAGCCCGTTTCAATGCTTTTACGTGCACTTTCTTGCAAAGCAAGAAAGGTTATTGTAATTCATGACTCTCTAATGGAGTCTGTGATTCAAGAAGCTCGTTTACTCCCTAATGTAGAGTCTTACATTTTCCATAGTGTATCTGCTTTCGCTGTTTCCTTGTATGCATGCGAACAGCAAGGGAAGATTATAGAGGATAATGACATGTTTCCACGGGATATTCCTTCTCTTGAAGGGTGTTTTACTGCCGAGTTTGCAGATTTTGTCGCTTGTCAATACAATAATTACCAAAAGTTCAACTCTGGCTGTGTTTACAACACTTGTAAACTGGTAGAAGGTGCTTACATGGATTTTCTTGAGAAAGAAACACTCAAGGAAGGCAATAAGCACTGGGCTCTAGGGCCTTTCAATCCAGTGACAATACCTGAGAGATCAAAAAATAAGAAATTTTGCTTGGATTGGCTCGATAAAAAAGCAAGAAACTCAGTCATTTACGTGTCGTTTGGGACGACGACAGCCTTGGATGATGAACAAATCAAGGAGCTGGCAATTGGGTTGAGAGAAAGCAAACAAAATTTCGTTTGGGTACTAAGAGATGCTGATAAAGGAGATGTTTTCAGCGGAGAAGAGAGAAGTGCAGAACTCCCAGAAGGGTACGAGGATTCAGTGGATGGGATAGGACTAGTGGTGAGAGACTGGGCACCCCAGCTAGAGATTTTAGCCCACCCGGCAACAGGAGGGTTCATGAGTCACTGTGGATGGAATTCTTGCTTGGAAAGTATTACCATGGGAGTGCCAATTGCTGCTTGGCCTATGCACTCAGATCAACCAAGAAACACAGTTCTAATAACAAAAATCCTCAAGATTGGAGTTGTAGTCAAGGAATGGGAGCTAAGAGATGCGGTTGTAACGTCAAATATTGTTGAAAGAGCTGTGAAAAGGCTAATGGCATCGACAGAAGGTGATGAGATGAGAAAGAGAGCAGCAGAAATGGGGGAGTCCGTGCGAGGATCCGTGGCTGAAGGAGGAGTTTCTCGTATGGAGATGGAATCCTTCATTGCTCATATCACTAGTTAATTTTTTAAAGGAGGTCCTAAGCTGGTTTCATTTGCCATACATGTGTAACAATAATTATCAATATTCTGCATTGAAATAGAATGCAGCTAGGCAAGTACATGAAATATAGTCATTGTGCTCGTTGGACTGTTAAATTATATTGCTTTGTTTGTTTTTGTTTTTTTTTTGTTTTAAAAATATTTTTAAAAAAATTAAAATTTTATTTTATTTTTTCCTTTAATTTTTTTTGTGTTTTCAGATCATTTTGATGTGTTGTTGTTAAAAATAATTTTTTAAAATAAAAAATATTATTTTAATGTATTTCCGAGTAAAAATCACTTTGAAAAGTAACCGCAATTATACTACTAAACATTCCTAAAGTCTACTACCAACAATGGTTGGTTCGGCGTTTGATCTTTTAAATAAGGTCTTGAGCTCGAATCTTGTAAATTGAGTACATCATCATTGGAAAAAAAATAATTTTTTTAAAATAAAAAACATTATTTTGATGTATTTTTGAGTAAAAATCATTTTGAAAAGCAACCGTAATCATCCTCATAAACATCCCTAAATTCTACTACCAACAACAATGGTTGGTTCCGCGTTCGTTCTTTGAAATAAGTTCTTGAGTTCGAATTTTGTAAATTGAGTACGTCATTATTGAAAAAATAATTTTTTAAAATAAAAAATATTATTTTAATGCATTTCTGAGTAAAAATTACTTTAAAAAGCAATCGCAATTATACTCCTATATATTCCTAAAGTCTGCTACCAACGGTGGTTGATTCGGCGTTCGTTCTTTTAAATAAGGTCTTGAATTTAAATCTTGTAAGTTAATTACATCATTATTAGAAGAGTTTTATCTTTTAATAAATCAACCAAACTCAACTAGATTAATTGAAATTCAATAGACTTTTAGATACAGGAGTTTAGAAAAAAAAAAATATAAAGTTTGTTGTTTAAGCATTTAAAAAAAAAAGGTGTACTGTTTCCTTTCTTTTTTTTTCTTTTTTAAAAAGGGATTTGAATTCCAAGACTTTAAATAAAAAATAAAATATTAATATCAATTTAACTACCAATCTTACTTACACTTCGTTTATTTTTATAGTGAAACCTTTGTTAAGGTCCATTTATTTGATGGAAAGTAGTTTATTTTTGAAAAGTGAATTCCAGGAAAGTGAATTATTTTCTTATATTTGGTAGTGTAATGAAAAATAAGTTAGAAAACACTTTCCACTGTTTGGTTATGTCATGGAAAATGAGTTAGAAAATAACTTATTAATGTTTTATTTTTCTCAAGTTTATTAAAATAATGAGAAACAAATCTTACAAATTAAAAAGTTGAATGAGAATGAAATTGAAAAAAAATATAATTTCATAAATTATCTTAAATAAAATAAATAATAATCAAAATAATAGAGATCAAATCTAAAAAATTAAAAAAATTGAAAAATGAAGAAATTAAAATAATAATAATTAACATTTCATAAATTATTTCAAATAAAATAAATAACAATCAAAAGAATGAAAATCAAATTTGATACATAAAAAATTTCAATAAAAAAATGATAAGGAAAAAACAAATATCAATTATAAAAATGAGGACCAAAGTTAATAAAAAAATTAAATTTTAAGAGATGAAATTGAAAAATAAATATTCAAAACAAAATTTATATAGCAATCAAAAATTTGAGGACCAAATTTGATATAATCAGCAAATAATATGATATTTATAAATTTTTTACAATTTCTGGAAAGTGTTTTCGGCTCAAATTTTTCAGGAAAACACTTTCCTAAAAACCAAGCCAAATTTTTCTTTGATTGGAAAGTGTTTTCCGTTAACCAATTTTTCTAGTGATAAACAAACACAGGAAAGTTTAAAAAGTAAATTTCAAATAACAAACATAGCCTTATCTATAAGCTCAATTCACTTTGGTTACTCATGCTTACTATGGTCGTGTATAAATCACCTGATTTTTTTTATTTTAATTAAAAAAAATCTATAATTTATAATTTTTTTAAATATATATTTTCATTTTATAACCACAAAATCTATTATAAAACAAAATATACTTTGATTTTTTATTTAAAGATATATTTAAAAAATTATTTTTATATTAATACATTAAAATAATATAAAAATACAAAAAAAATATTTCTGAAAATCTAACTACTGGATTGTCAGGAAGTGAAATGTTTCAACAAAAACAACTATTAAGAACAAAACTTTATTACACTAACAACAGAAAAAACCCTTTATTTTAATTTTAATAACTTACAAATTCCTGTAGTTATCCACAATTTGCCTTTCTTTACAATAACTTCTGCCATTCCAATCTCACTCTTCCATTTTGCCTTTTTGAAACACCACTCCTGCCGGGAAAAAAATCCAGTCTTTCTATATCAAAGAAGCCCTAATTCAAACAAACAAACAATCAAGCGATCGATCGATCGATCGATCAAGCTCTGCTAAATATGATTAATTCCACTACCTGAACTGTAATTTTGATAAAGAAGTAGAAGTGTGGAGTATTTCTTCATCATTGACGTCATCAGTTCTGTTTTCTTCTCCTGATGAGAAGTCCCAGTCGTCTTCCGCCGCCGCCATGGTGCTTGTTGTGGCGGTGGATGGTAGTGAGAGGGTATTACATTAGAAGAGAAGAAAATGAAAAGCGCGCCGTGCCAATTAGGCGCGTTTTTTTTCTTTTTTAATTTAAAACGGAGAGAGAAATCAGAACCGTTCGGTTCGTTTATTTTTTTTCTTAATAATTATTATTTGGCCCATTATCTCCCTAAAAAAGCCATGGCCCAAGAATAGAGAAAAGCCCATTAAAAAACTTAACAGGCAATACTAATTTGAATTAAGAAATTAAGTTCAGGCCTTTGGACTAGGTAAAGTTTAGGGTTGCTGTTCGCAATCCATCTTAATTTATTATTTTTATTTAAAATTATATTATTTTATTTATAAAAAAATTCATAATTTTAACCCAATTAGATTTAAATTTAATTCAATCAAATCATAAATAAACTTTTTAAGTTAATCAAGTTTAACTCCATCAACATTAAAATTATTTAAAGTTAAAATTTAATTTAGTTTGAGATTTAAATTATATTAATTATACTTTATAGGTTTTAAAAAATATTTTTTTTGAATTTTAAATTAGGATACATCTAGATTGCATTTTATGTAACGAAATTATTTTTCGAGTAATCAAAGACAAATTACTTTTCTTGCAGTCTTATCTTAAATTGATATGTTCGAGTCACAAAAGATAAGACATAATGTTGCAACCTTCTCTGACAATGTGTCAACATGAACATGAAGTGTAACGTAATTGAGTTGCTGGAAAACGAGAATATTTATGATCCTGTGATAGTTACTGTAGATTGTTTCAGTCTTCTGCATCTTATAACTTCAGCCAACCGGTGGGTGCTGATCTTAAGGTTATTTTATATATAAACGTTGATCAAAGTCCAAAATTTAATTAATTGATAAAATGGGATTAGATATTAATGATGATTTATATACCAGTAGACCAGTTAATCTTCTGCTTCATGAGCTAAGTTCTGTTATGGGTTGTCTAATAAAATTTAGGAGTGTTTATGAGTGTGGTAGCGGTTATTTTTTAAAGTGTTTTTTATTTAAAAATAAATTAAATTAATTTTTTTAATTTTTATATTAACATGTAAAACAATATGAAAATATATAAAAAATAAATTTTAATTCATCTCTGTTTACCGCAACATCACTTGCCCCAGATGAACAGGATTATGATTATCAATTAGTGCCTTGTGTATGTACGAAGAATTGAAGAGACAATCACCCTAATATTGCATGGGATTTCATAAATATACATATAATAGTCTTGTAAGCATTATTGGAGATTACATTAATTTAGGTAAACATAGTTTTCACCTTTTTCTGTGGATTACAATCTTCTTATTTTGTATACTCCATAAAAATTGGAGTGTTCCTGCCCCATAATATCATTATTTTGTAGCCACAACTTCTTGGCACTCTTTAGTTGAGATCGATCTGGTATTTTGGCTGTTTATTTGGAAAAAATAGCCCCCAGTTTTTCTCTAATTCTGGGCTTTTGTTAACCTCGTCAAACATGGCAAAAATATAGGTTTCTATAGGCTTTCCAGGCCTTTTTGGACTTCCTGTCTTCACATGTTGAACCAAGTTGTTGTTATATGTTCTTGCGTTATCAACTGATGTTCCTTTCCCACCAGCTGTTGGCCAACCGCTCTCTGATACCACAATGTCCAAAGAACCTCCACCAGATTTCTCCAAAGCAGCGTAAATAGTGTCAAGAATAGCATCAAAAAGGTTTTGGTAATTCAGTGGTGGATCAGAGACTGGTGATGATGGAGCTGTGAAGAGAGCATAATCAAGGGGGATGTTTCCTGCTGTGTCACCTGAGTAAGTGAAGTATGGATACAAGTTAACGAGTAATGGAGATTGCTTGTCCACTAAAAAGCGAATGATCGGATCGAGAAGTGGTCTATATTCTGCCCTGAAAGAGCCTTTTGAGGGAGGGAAGGAATCATCTGTTAGGACCTCAGGATCAATAGCGGTTGAAACTTTGATACTTCCTAGCCCAGCTGAATCGAGTGCATTGCGAATGTTTTGCATGGCAGGGACTAGAAACTGTGCTGATGAATCTGAGGGCTTCACCTCATTTCCTACCGCAATGTATCGAAACCTGACATTGCCAAAGTTTCTTACATTGTTTTGCACCCATGCATTTGCATTGTCTTGACTAGAAGCAATCCCTTGAAGGTCAGGATTTAGAATACCAAGAATGAGCTCAATGTTGGTGCCTCCAAGGGCTCGTAAAGCATCTTGATCTGGATCATAGAGCCGCATTCTTTGAATGCCTCTCTCGTTGTAGAGAGCTATGACTTCTGGTCGTGGTGGTAAGTTACCAAGCATTCCATAGCAAACACCTATCTGGGCACCTGCAATATCGAAGTAATCAGTAAGTAACCAGTTAATCACTCATGTTAAGCAGCTCTGGTTAAAATATTTGATAGAAAATACGTAAATAGCATTGTTCTTCTGTGCACAAAACATGATTCTATCTACCTGCTGTATCTAGGCTAGCTAATAATATCCCAAAGAGCAGCATCATGGAAAGCATGGCAGGGCTTTTGCCAGCTAGATGTGATACAGCCATGCTTTATCAAGGAAACAGTAATACTTGAAATAAGCTACAAATTAAAGAGAGAGAGAGAGATTGATGCTTTGTTTGCCAAACTCCACTCCTTACCTTCCTTTTTATAGAGGAAAAGAAGCTCTACATCATCTATGACAACAAATTCCAATCAATTGAGATATTATTAAAAAAGATTAGACATGGTCTTGCTAAGAACTTTCAAATCTATAAATCCAAATTTGCAACTTGTAGACTACTCCGCAATGGTTATTTTCCACAAATTGTCAATGCTGAGTGCTCGAGTCATTCAATGCAAATCTAACAGCTTGTCGTTTGGGACCTTCTCCATGTGCATGAAAAGTCTTGAGAGTTCTTAATTTTCCTTTTGGGGCCCTTATAAACAGTCTTATAAGTCGCATCCTCTACTAGCTAAATTCTTCAAAGCCACTATAAGCTGTTAGACATCTAGCATGCAATATCATTTAAGAGCATTTCTTTGAGTAAAATGTGGAAAATTGACAATTTCTTACCTGCACAACACGGCAGTGTTCTTGACTTCGTGTGGTTGTTCCATACAAGAAAGCAAAACAATATAGATGTTGTTAGGTTTGGTATCACTTGGAGCATATAAAATTGATTCTGTAATAATTAACCTGAGATTGTTAAAGCTTAGGTTTTCTTTAATCTCGTGTAAAAAGAAATGGTTTCTTTTATATTTTCTTCTGTCTGGGCTCATTTGAAGGTTTATTGTTTTCCTCGAGTTCCCAGCTAGAAGCTTGTACAATTTCCGACTCCAACCTGATAAAAATGTACAGTTCATAATCATCTAGTTCCAAATGGGATATTTAGTTTGTTCATATAACTTCATAGCCCTGTGTCCCAAAGCTAGAATTTCCAAATTGTGATGTATGTATAGTAAAATGCTTATGATCCACACCATTGAATGTGTTTTTTTCTCCAATTTTTATTTCTTAGAAGAAAGAGGGGGGGAAAACGCAAAGCTACGTCTTACATCGAGAAAGTCTTCGTTACATGTGTGTATTCTAGCTACATGACATGTCTCTTCCAGTTGGTAATTGCCTGCAAGTCGTGACCCGTCATCGTTTGTATGTGTCGGATTCTCTTCCTGACCAAATTAATAAAATTCATTGAGAGTTTTGAAACCCGATCTGATTATTGAGCTGGTTAAGTAATTAGGTCATGGATCAGATAAATTAACCTGTGTTAATTCAAAAAAATAAAACACCTGTATATATATAAAAAAAAAAATCTGTTTTCTGCTCTGTTTTGATTCAAGCAAATAAACATTTACAAAGACAACCACTGTATAGTATAAATGGCATTTCAGGAAAGTATAGAAATAATCCCAGAACACTATGTCCTATAATGGCTACAAACTCAAATTTTCTATTTCCATAGGCACCCAAGCATACCTTAGCTTCTGAACTTACTGTCTCAACTGCGCTAGATTTCACATCCATTAGATAATGACAATGAGACACCAGAACAAATTCCACAAAACCACATATCAACAATTACTTCGAAAAGAAAAAACCTGAAAAAAAGACGGGGACCAAGGCACTTCAGTTGGCTTAGAAGAATGCTTGCTTCCTTCGCCGTGTTCATTTGGTTTCTTGTCTGTTTCTTTGCTCACACCACCAGACTCCACCTTGGCAGAATCCGGACCAGACAGGGTCTCAAGAGGCAATGCATCTTGCAACCGGCGCCGGTTCTTTTGATCTAAATTAGAGTCAATTGTTACTCTCTCAGTCTCTGGTTTTTCATCTCTCCTTGACCTCTTAGGACTTCAAGAAAACCAAAAATCATTTAGCTGGGTTTCAAAGAGCTGATTTCCTCTTTTGTTAATTAGGTTTGCAACTGTCCCCAATATTGCTTCCTCTTTTAAAAGGCCAAAATGACATCGTTTAATGACTGCTAATATTAAAAAAAAAAGACCGGGTCTCATCAGGGTTTGACCAGGTCTCAGATCGACCCGCCGGGTTTCACCAGGCCAACTCCCAAGCGAGTTTTTACCTCCACCCGGACCGGTCCCAGGCCCGGGTCGGCCAGGTTCCGGGTCGACCCGCCAGGCTGGTCCGGGCTTTAAAACTCTGACAAAAAGTCTTAAGCAAAAACAGAATTTAACCTATTAATGGGTCATGGCGGTTAAGACTAGACTAGATTACAAGCGCAAATCATGATAGGCTCAAGCAAGAGGAATCTATGAACTGGCTCGAAACTAATGAAACTAATGAAATGTTACATTAACATAAGAAATGATTGAGTAAATCATTGTTGTTCGTGCAGGATGCGGATGCATGTTAAAGACAAGCTAGTACAGACTACTGAATCAAGAAGCATGTCTGAGAAAATCACATTAAAGTCTATAACTATTATACAACTTTGCAGTGGAAGAATGGCTGGTCTTAAATTGCAATCTAGTTAGTTGCAATCACTTGACTAATTCTTTAACTAATCACAGTAAGTGAAAGCAAGAAAGATACAAGCATTGATGAACACAGGCTTTGGGGGAGAGTTAGGCTTACATAATCTTCCAAGAATAACTTGTCAGCCTCTTATCGGAGAAATGGTTTCTATCGTTGACCATCTCATCTGCCCGACCAGCAAAGATCATCCAATACTAATGCTTCCGTGAATGCACAGTTGTCTCACAAATAAAGCTCCAGTGCCACTGATGATTGAAATTCTTTGATGGCTAGTTTTCCGGTTTTTGTAGATAGTAACCAATTTGGAACCGCTTATGTTTTGATTTTAGCTGCATCCTTTAAGCAATTCATTTTCTCAAGGGTCTACCACGGTCACATCTTCCTTTGAAGTAATTTTCCCCTTAATTTTGCAACTATTTGATCAAGAACCCCTTCATTTTCAATTAAATACTGTTCTGCTGCATGTTCATTGCTAAATACCTCTCTGCCAATGACATAGCTGCTTCCTTCCTTCTTGATGAGACTCTGCTCACAAGCTAATTCCAAGACTTCAGATTCAAAGCAAAAGCCTCTCCCAAACTGTATCCCAATTTCAGCTTTAGTCATAGCAGGAGCCAATTTATTTTTCACGACTTGTGCACACACCCCAAGACCAGTAACCTGAATACATTGCATTATTTAACAAAATAAAGCAGCAACAAGAACATGAAACACTCAAAATCAATCAGTTCAAGAAAACTAACAACAAAAGCTTTGATTATTAAAAAGCTTAAGAATGAGCAATGATCTGACAAGAGGTAAATTAGAAAAGAAAAGAAGAAAGAAATTAAAGCAAGGAGCACAGATTAATCAATTAACATAAACGAGATCAAGGATAAACATGACTGAAAGTACGGTAATTCAAGCAGAATCTGAGACCATTATAGGCCAAGAACATCTTATTTGTCCATGTAAAAATTTATCACTTGTCTACAAAGCTTAGAAACTTCCCCACCAGACTTCAAGCAAAAATCAAACAAATATCCACATTAGGTTTTATGCAAAGAACACATCTCTGAGGAACCTGACCATTATAATTTATTCAGCTTAATTGTTAGCAATTGCACTAAAGAATATACCTTGTCCCCAGTCTTGAGCAGTCCTGTTCTGATCATTCTCAAACGTACTGCCGAATAGAATTTCAAGGCATTTCCACCACAGGTGACCTCTTCTGCACGTCCTGATTTTAAACTTGTTCTAACCTGGAAAATAATATTCACCACAGGTGAATATTATTTTCTCCATAAGTTACTGTTTACAGCTTCCATACAAAATATTTGAAACTATAACTACAAGTCTAGAACTCAACCTGATTAAGAAAAATAATAAGAGTTCGAGATTGGCACAATGAATAATTGATCTTCCTAAGTGCTTGGGTCATTAATCGTGATTGTATATCTTCAAAGGAGCCTCCCACCACAGTATCAATCTCACGTTGAGGAACAAGGGCAGCAACCTGTAAACAAAATGCATGGAACAGCATTAAGCATGATGAATGAGATAAGATCGCAAAAGAAGGATACTCTAAATCTATGAGTGTAATTTATAAAGAATCAAACCACCACAAAAAAGGTTATAATAATCATTGATAACAGGGCAAGGTTATGGACACGCAGATATGTGGGTGTAGCTGTCCTCTTGAGAATTAATTACTTACACTATCAACCACGATCACATCTACAGACCCACTTTTAGTCAGAGTGTTGACTACACTGAGCAAATTTTCAGCACAATCTGGACGTGAAATAAGAAGATTTTCTGTGTTTACGCCCATTGATTTAGCAAGTGAATGATCCATTGCATTCTCTACATCAAGAAATGCACAATATCCTGACAAAAAGACAATTCAATGAGCAAAGATGATCCTACACTTTTTATGGTCCGGATTTAAAGAGGATATAATTATTTTAGCCACATGGGTAAAAAACGCATCTTAAAAAGGACAAATACAGGTCAAAAGAACATAACAAAATCAAAATTAGTAATAAGTAGCCAAATATCATTAGAAATAAAGAATCTTCGTACCAATTTTTCAGTACTAAGAATGTTGCTAGCTTCTGGTGTATGACAGCAACATGCATAACTAATTTTTGAGTGCTAAGAAGTTTGCCTCTTTTATTTGGTCATCCTCTGTCAGACTGCCACGACCAAAGATAATGAAAAAGAGTATTTGCTTATTGCTTGTCCAATTTAAGTCTATAGGAGGTGGTGGTAAGTAAACGAGCAGGATCAGATCACCTAAGCATAAATATATCTTATCCCTTTTCTGCAATTATATATCTCTATATCTATCCATCCATGTGTTTGGGTGTGGTGGGAGTGTGTGGTTGCGTATTATATGCAGAAGGAAACTATATCTATCTATTCATGTGCTTCGTTTGAGTTTAGGTGTGGGTGTGTAATCATATATCACACAGATAAACTCTGAAGTTATTTATTTTGGCACAAAAGAACATTTTCAGTAAACGGCGGTGTAATTAAGAAAATGTTTCAGCAAAAGTTTCAGAAAAGGAAGAAAAAAGGATTACGGGTTGACTGTAAGATTCAGGTAATTTGGCATACTGTAGCATCAACTAATCTTTCTGATAAAACTAAGTTCAGTGTTAAAAACAGTAACATGCCCAGCAGATTATAAAATCCCTCTACACAAACTTGAAGATTTTCATGGATAAAGTTAACAGCAGACTATGAAAAATCCCCAACAAAAACTTGAAACCAATATAAACCTATTTCAAGTTATTACGTGCACAGTGCGTTGCACAGTTGCAAGAAAAAGGAAAGTGGAATCCAGTGATACCTATATAAAACAAAAATATGGAACAGTTCTATCGTTTCCTGTGTGCTGGGAATAAAAGACAAGGACAAAAAGGTCACTCTATGCCTTCCTAAAGAGCCTTGCTGGAAATAGAAAATGCTACAAATTACAAATAAATACAGGTGACAGGCTATGCCAAGTGGAACAAAGGTAATGAATCCAGTGATCATTAAATAACAGGCAACAAGGAAAAAGTGTGTGAAATGGAGAGATACAAGATGACTTAATATAAGGACCGGTTTTCTTTCTTAACAAGGATTAATAACTGAAATTGGTTAATGAAATCTCAAGTAATCATATCAAAGTTCCAAAACCTATAAATATTTAGCATGGATTTTGCTATGTAGTGCTCCAATTAAAATCAATCTGAAGTTCTTGTAATCTATGTTACATGTCTGATATTCAAACTGCAATAATCAATTAAAAATAGAACCTGATTTCCTTGTTAAGGTCATGCATGCCTACTTTCATGAAATGTAAAACAGAAAGCATGAAAAATCCAGTAGCACACACCTCCAAGCTTTTGAGCTTCCTTGATAATGTGAAGTGCAATAGTTGTCTTGCCAGAAGCTTCTTGCCCATAGATTTCAACCATTCTTCCCTGCAGAGTGCAAGGCAGATTTCTAAGCAACGTTGTCCTGATGATTTTTCAAAATTCATGGATAAACTAAAAGGTTCACAATCAAAAAGACATTATTGATGTACAAATGCTAAATGTGTAGCTTCATTTATTTTCACAACTGCAGTTTCCATCCAAACAATCACAAGAGTTCAGCACTGATAAGCATGCCATAATTAAGTTCCTTAGCGATTCATCACCATGGCCCCCACATAGAAGTAAGAGTCATGTATCAAAGAATAACTAACAAGTCCCAAAAGCAACTGACACAGCAAAGGAATAGAATGCATAAACCTTTATGACAATCCAAAGAATATAAGATTGAACAAACATGGTAGACAAACATGCTAATTATATATAACCCAATCACCTTCGGTAATCCACCAATTCCAAGTGCAAGATCAAGCTTCAACGAGCCTGTTGATATAATAGAAGCTCTTCGTGAGCTGAAAAACCGCTGCAATGACAGCATAGACTCTCTACCAAATTCACCAGCAAGCTGCGTGAGAGCCAAACGAAGCGCATTATCTTTCTGTTTCGCTTCACCCTCATCATGGAGTTCATCAGGTTCAAAATCTGAAACTTCACCAAGCAGTACGAAATCATTCTTAAATTTTCAAACTTCACCCGAATCATTCACACAACTCCAGCCAAATAATTTCCGCATTCATTTCTGCATGTGAATTTATAGATAATAGAAATTAGCAAAAAAAAAAGCTGATTACCTACAGAAGAAAGAGTGTGATCATTCCTTCCAATAAAAGTAACCGCATGTCTTCTTCCATTCTGCTAAAAAAAAAAAAAATTGTCACCAGCAAAATATAAATGATTATAATAAAAACCCAGTTCAAAAACACATTCAATTAGTAAAAGAAAGCAAATTCATTGATATTGAACAAAATCATGAGTATATATGGTTGAATTCATTCTTGTGATAAACAAATAAAGCTACAATCTTTAAGATTGAAAAAAGAAATAGGAAGTGAGGGTACCTGAGAGAGAGTGCAAAGGCGAAATCTTGCCAGGGAATTGAAACGAATTGAAAGTGCCATTTTCGCCCCTTTGTTAGGGTTTTAGGGTTTACCAGTCTCTTTGATTTGGTTCAGATTTTAACCACTGCTTGCTACTATTGTTTATTAAAAAAATTATTCGTTTATTTTTTAGAGAAAAAAAAAAAAGAAAAGCGGGTATGCCGTTCTGTACTGCTGTTATCTTTTTGTTCATAAAACCTAGTAAACTAAATAAAATTAAAACTAAATTACATTAAATTATTTGTTAATTACAAAAGCTAAATGAACGAGTGAATTTATTATAGCAGAGAGATCTTCAAGGATTGTAATAGTGTTTTATAGTGAATTTTTTTTTTTTTAGTTCTTAGTTTTTTTAATTTCCATTGCTCGACTTCTTTTTATTTGGTACTTTAATTGTGTGTTGATTTAAAATTATATTTGATGATTTATTTTGGTTGTTCTTATATAAGGATTTTATGATATTAAAAAGGAAATTTGTTACTCAATTAATACTTAGTTTAGTAAAATAAAATATTATTTTATTAATTTAAAATAATTAGAGTTTTGAGAAGATTTTTCACATGCTTCAACTATTATTGTTATTATTATTGTGCTAGCATCATGTACTTAATTGAATATGAATTGGGAATATTTCCAACTTCTTCTTTTTTTGTTTTAGTCCTTTGAATATTTTTTAATCTGATTAATCCACATTAAATTTATTTGGAATTGAATCAATGGTTTATTTTAGTAGCTTTGATATGAGAATCTTGCAATATCAATGAGAAATTATAAGGTTTAGGTAACACTTAATTTGACAAAAATAAATTAAATTTTACTAATTTAAAACAATTAATGCTTCACATATTAATTTTGAAACTGAAACAAATGTTCAACTCTAGTTTTGCAAGATCAAGATCTAAAATGAAAAGGTAAGGAAATTGATTGGTGTTGTATCACACACATCATCACGTGAGAGAAGTTGTTGTGGCAACACTTGCAGCTTCCTCTAGTGGCGTTAGAAACAACTTGGTGAGGGCTTGTCTGGCAAGCAAGGCATGTTGACGGAAGAGCCCCGATGGGGCTCTAGCTACCTTCTTTTTTTTTCATATTCTCTTTTTTTTTTCATTTCGGTTTTTGAGTGCTCTTTCTCTCTCTTTAAAACAACAAGAACGTTACTTGTGATTTTGTTTTTATATCAAATTTAATATTTATTTTTTAATTATTATTTATTTTATTTTAGGTAATTTTTAATTGTTAATTATTTAATGTTGGGTTGGTTGGAATTGGATTTCGTGATTTTTTTTATTTATCTTTTATGAGGTAATTACAATCTCATGTTCTGAATCATAAATTTAAAAAGTTAATTCGAGCTAACTTTGGACTTTTTTTCTTGGATTTTTTTTTTATTTCATTCTTCTGTATCGAGTTAGTTGAAAATTAAGCTTTAAATTTTTTTTATTTTCTTTCTATGAGGTTATCTCAGTTTCATGAACCGAGTCACAAGTTTCATGGGTTCACCCAGATCATAAGTTTGGAAAGTTAACCCGAGTTGACTTTAGACCTTTTTACCTTGGGTTTTTTAATTAATTTTTATTTATTTCATTTTTCTACATCATGTTAGTTGTGAATTAAAATTCATGGTTATTTTTTTTTCTTTTCTTTGAGATAATTATAGTCTCATAACCTAATTCGTAGGTTTAGTGGGTTAACTCGAGATTTTTTTTATCATTTTTTTAAATTGATTTTTTTTCAATTTTATCATTCAGCATTAAGTTGTTTTGAAATTTTAATTTTAATTTTTTTAATTTTTTTTCTATTAGGTTATTCAATTCTCATGAGCCAAGTTGTAGGGTTTGGTATGATACCCAAATTTACTGGGTTTTTTTTGCCTTTTTTGTTAATTGATTTATTTATTTTATTCTTCTACATTGAATTGGTTGAGAATTAGACTTCATAATTTTTTTTAATTTTTTTCTATGGGGTTATCCAATACTCTCCTGACCTGGTCATAAGTTTGGTAAGTTAACCCGAGTTGATTTTTTTTTTTTTTAATTTCAACATTGAATTGGTAAGGAATTGGGCTTCATGATTTTTTCAATTTGCTTTCTATGAAGTTATTTTATTTTTATAACACAGGTCATAGATTTAGCTAGTTAACATGAATTGACTTGAGTTGTTTTTTTTTTTTGTCTTTTTTAAATTGAATGTTTTTTATTATTTATTCTTTAATATTTTGTTGATTATTATCCCTTTATTATTCTTGGAGGAATTGAAAATATATTTTAGATATTATTTTATTAAATTTTTATTTTGTTATCAAGTAAGATCATAGAAATATTTTTAAAATATTGGTAAGTGTTTTTTTGTTGTTGCAGGTAATCATAATAATAATAGTTGTTGTTATTATTATTATTTGATTGATTTATTATGATTTTTTTATTATATAATTAAATGAAACAAGTTTATTGAGTCAGTTAGGTATATAAACCAAATCATGATTTTTTCTTACTTGATAACAGTGTCTAAACATTTTTTAAAAATTAAAAAAATTTATTTTTTAAACCACTCTTCAATCTAAACCTCCATTACTTATTGTGTAAGAAGAGCATTCATTACTTTGTTTGAAACTTAAACTCTTTTTTTTTTTTTTTTTGATCTTTTGATTCAGTTCATTCGTGGTATAAATTCAAGTTTGCGTTCACGTCCACACACCATCAAGTAATTGCTCCCTATATTTCATATTTGGTGATCATTTGCTCTTACCATTATTTGATTCATTGACACAAAATCGTAGAAGTTGAGCTTTCTAAACTTCAATAAGATTCTGGCTGGGATGGTGCCCATGATCTTTAGCTTTCAAATGCAAATTGCTTGGAGTTTGCGTGGTTTTGATCTCCTTTCACGTTTCTTTCTTTTTCTTCTTCTTCTTTCGGATATTTTAGATTCATTATGGTATTATTTGTTTTTGCATTTCAAAAATATTTTTAAATTAAAGCTAGTGATTCTCATACATATATATATATATAGACACCAAAACAATTGAGAAACATCATGGAAATTCACTATTCATATGAAGTGAAGCTTTTTTCTAACTTCAGATTTCTAACTTTTTTTCCCCCTTTCAATTGCATCCTTTTATAGAGATTCTTTTTCTTTTTTAGTTTTCTAACTCTTTTTTTTTTTTATCTCTCTTCCAATTACGTCATAGCTAATTAGATGAAATTAGATTTGGAATTATAATAAAAATACCAAATTAAATGTTAAAGGACTAAAAAATAAAGCACAAAAAAAATATATTATTAACCCAAAATACATCGCCATTTTTTACTAAAAGATCTAGCATGCTATTTTTTTCTTCTTTTTTTTAATAAAAAAATAGCCCTTTCCATGAATATATATAAATTATTTTACATGAAATTTCAAAAAATGATAGCTCAAATGAGAAGAGTTGTACCTTAAAAATGCATATATATATATATATAGCTTGGATTTAAAATCAATTAATTTTATGTCGATTAAATGGACAAGACCACCAAGGTCTTAAAAAAATGTATAAGCTCACATATGAAGAATTGCCATCTAAAGCTAGAGGAGGCATACAATTAATTGACGAGGAGGAAGACGGTTGTTTCAAATGAAAACTCCAAAGACTTTTGAGGTACTTTGTCGTGATCTATTACAGTCAAACTAGTTTGAACAATATAATGTGGAACATCTGTCCATTTGTCGGATTTGATCATGAATTGTTTTGAAAAAATACTGCGTTATTATGTCATCGAAATATGCATGTAAATTATAATTAAATAAAGTATTTTTATTAAAACAGTGTTTTTTTTTTAATCTTTAATGTTTATCCGACTAGGTTTGCAATGAGTTTAGCTAGATTAATTAAATTACTAAAACTTGATTGGGTTATCAGGGTTTTGCCAAATTAATTAGATCCCTAAAACGATGTCATGAATTTTAGTTGAAGACGATCGATAAAGCTGGAAAAATAATAACTGGAGTCTGGCACTCCTCTAAGAAAAACACAGAGAGGGAGAGGACGAGAGAGACAGATCGATGGTGCCTAGGCTAGCTCCTTGTTCTACTGTCCTGAGTTTTAAGAGCTAGATAAAAATATTATTGCTTAGTCAAGAGAATATCTATCATTTTTTAAGCCAAGGATCCTCTCTTAATCTCATATATATATTTCCAATCAATATTTCTTTTAATACCATTATATAATCAAAATTATTTCAAAGATTTATATTTTTGAAAAGGAAATTAATTTCCTTTTCCAATATCCAGAACTCTTTCTTTCGCGGCTGATCATCATTAATGATAATCCTTTTCTTCTTTTTTTCCAGGGCAGTCCTCAAACAGTTACAATTATGGAATTGATGTGTTTAATTTCCTGATGTTCTATTTATCACATGAATTATCTCGGTGGCATTTTCATTTGCATCAGTCTATAGCAAGTGGGATGGTCAAGTAATACGTGGCAGCGATCAGCTATGGGTTTTAACTCTTTTGGAACCTTTGCTGTGCAATGAATCTAGTAGTGGAACCCAACCACCTGAATGTGTCCCCTTCACCATGCCTTGCTCGGTGCAGGTTATCCTCTGTCAAAGGTATTCAACGCAACGATGTCCTATCTCCTTCACTTCTGTCCCTTATCGCAAACATAATTTGGCTGACAAATTGCAACTAATTGAAATGTTTAATTATTTGATTGAAGATGTTCCATTTTGGACTTGAAGAAAAGTTAAAAGATGTCCAAATTCCAAAGGGAAAGCGATACCATTGAATATGGTTGGCACTGTTAGTGATACGACAATAATATTTTGCATGTTGCTTTCCATGGCTAGCTAGGAATTTGCACGTAGATGGCTATAGATCTTGTTTTAGTTTAGAAGTGTTACTGTTCTTGACAAGAAGTTGTTTAATTATCAGCAGTCCCGATTTCTGGACACCTTCATCATTCGTACAGGTTGCTGAAGACGATTAACACGGCGCCATCCATTGGGGGTAGTGGTTAATCTTCTTAATATCCTCTTTTCGCAAATCACATCCACTCTACCAGGATAATCATGGCTTTAGATCAGGTGATGTTTACCAAGCATTCAAACTAGGAGTCTTTCTTACAAGAAAGAAAAGGAGATTTTCCTTGAGCTATACAAGAAAAAAAAACTAATTAATATAATATTGTACTGTGTGTCTTCCTCAACGTTCAGCAGAATGAGATTTCACTTTTATCGACAAGACAGTACAGTAGACGGCAGATTGCATGGAGGAGGATTCGACACCCAGTCGGTAGGGAAACTGTCGTTAGAGCTCTTGTGACCACTGAAATGTTGCCACATTGCCTGTAACTTCATCATTCTGCTCTCCATCTTTTACCAGGGAAGCAATTGGAGTGTCGACAACGAGGCTACTATGGCTAGCTACCATCTTAGCTTGAGCACCACGAGTTCCTCACTATGTTTCCAAGGTCACTGAAACACTGACAATGGGGACAGCTTATTAGGCACCACAGAAACAGAGATAGTAACAGGGACAAGACAAAATGGACATGCAGGAGTAGGACGGTCGCAGGATTGTTAGCATGGTCAGACTTAGGGTAATATTTTTCTAACCCACTTCCTGGTTTCCCAACGTGTTTTTGGGTGAACTCACACCCTAGCCACTCCTTCACGGATCTATATGGTTTTTAGAATATTTTTAAAAAATTTATTGAAAAAATAACATAATTAAAAATTTTAATAAAATAAAATAGTTTTTTAAATGTCATAATTTTTATTATAACTTGTGATATTCAGAATAAAATCATTAAATAAGTATAGCGATTAGAAAAAAAAATAAAAATAAATCCTGAAAACACAACGATTATAATATCATCAATATCATTAAAACAAATCGTGAATTTCTCGAGTACCCCACTTTTAACATAAAGTGTTTTCTGATATTATCTTAACATGCTTGGCCTAACTTGGTCTCTCTATTATAGTGGTCGGTCTCCTATCAGAGAGCATTTGATCAACACTCAAATCATTTCTCGTTTAGGTGTCAAAATTGATTGCTTTGTATTTCATTCTATGTGCTGATATATCGTCAGTGTAAATTTTCAGACCAAATCATAAAACTTAAGAATGTTTTAGCATTTTTTCTCCTGTATGGTGAGCAACAAAATTTGTGCCACGATCACAAAATTGATGACTGCTTTTGGCTCTACTTGGAGAAGATATGGATTAATGGCGTGCCGTGCCTGCCTCATCATTACACCATGGAACTAATTAGAGACACAAAACCTAGTTGAATTTATACTTTATTAAGAAAGAACAAAACTAATGACATCTTCTTAATTCTGTTAATCTAGGACACATGCATTAGTACTTTGGTGCTAGGTACCCTAGATCGATCTAGCCTATATGGATTACATGTATGAACGAAAAATATCTGTCTTGTCGATAATCCGTTCTTACCTTGTTTGATGACACAGCAAATCCAATGAGCACACTAGCTGCTTTCTCTACACTTATTTCTAACAGTGAATTAAAAACCCCACTTGCATGATCCTAATCCTAATTAGTGGCAGCTCTTGACAGCTTAAAGAATTAGGAAGAAATTTTCTGGGCATCAATGATCGATGCGCACGAGATTAAGTAAGAAATTCTAACCTTGTTAAGAAGGTCAAAGAAGTGGGAAATGAAAATGCCCGAAACAGGAAGAGAAAGATGCACTAGCTAGATTATTAAATGAGAAATTCCGTAATCTTCCAATCACTCTTGGTGTGTGTTTATCTATATACACACACACACTATACTACACTACAGAAAAAAATAATTAAATGTAATAAAAAATTATTCAAAACATCAATCTTAAAATTTTTTAATCCAACCCCTTATTTAATCTAGGTTCGAAATTAAATAACATTTCATAAATTATCCGGAAGACTACTAAAAAATATTTGAGATCAAATTTAAAAATAAAATTATTATTCAAAATAAACAGTACGAAACTCTTTACTGGAGAATATAATATATTCACATCATAAAAGGAATTCAAATATTGTGACATAAAGAGTAAAACATACTATAAGGAATATACATACTATAAGGAATATTTTAGACCCTAGATTTATAATGAATTGAGAAGGAGAGTGAAAAAAAATGGCAAAGTACGTAAATTTAAGTACAACTAAATCTGGGGCGGGCACTTGTTATTGTTCCACCTTTGTTGGCATTATTTCTGCTTTTGAAGAGAAATGTTTCACCTTTTATATATGATGACATTTCCATGGACAGATAGCCAGCCTGTGTTTGTATATAGTGAGTGCAGAAGTGGACACAGAAAATAAAAGACCAGAAAGATAGTTACAAAAACAAGTATTTAACCTAACTGGTTCCATATATGCACATGTTGCTGTACTACATATTGAATTATTTCCACTTCTAAACAAATTTATATTACCCTTTTCATGATGTTCGGCTCTTAGATATTAATTATGAAGCCATTATTTGCATGAATATTATACAATAAAATAAAGATATAATTATAAAAAGGTAGAGAAACAAGTATTCATTGCTTCCAAATTAACCGCGGCTGCGAAAATGGAAATCACTGCTCACCAAAATTATTGGCTTAATCATCCATGTTAATACGTACTGATACGCGTAATATGTACGGATATTGATTGTTCATGGTTTCATACGTGCGATAAACACATATATCTTGCGATGATAATATTGTATGGAGCTTCATATATGATCCACGTCCTAGCTATACACAGGGAGAGACTAGCTCTTTACAGAACAACTGGAAACTGAAATAAAATAAAATAAAACAAATCAGGGAAAAAGATGCAAATTAACGAGGGAAATATTGAAAGGCAAGACGCACGTAGTGTGAAGGGTGGAATTACAACCAATTTGCAAGTCACCCTAGGAAATGCTTTCAGAGGGAAGAAGAATTGTATCTACTTACTACACCAAGTTGTAATCACTAACAGCAATAATTGGGCAACAAGCACTTACCAAGACAAACAAGAAATGATAGGTAGACAAGCATGGAGGCTATGAATATATATTTCGTCTTTTGCACGAATGATATTGGTGACAAGCATCTGTTTTTTCTCTCCAAAAGAGCTGCTGAATTCAAATGGATGCTTAATAGGTCGTCGTCAATAGGAGAAGTAAATGGAGCAATAACTTCAATAATAGCAGTTTGTTGGGCACAAAAAGAAATAAATATACAAATATTAAGAGATGGGAACCATTCTAGCTAGGGATGTCGTCCCAGTGCTGGGATCCAAGACTCCAACCTAAGCTAACTTTATAGCTAGGTTGACCTTTTTGGTGTTTCCCGCATTCAAACTGTCATCCTCAAGCACACTTTCTCCCCTTTCCTCTGCATTTATCCACACAGAACTACGCAACCCCCAGGCCCCTACACGCCAGCCATGAAGACAGTACTCTGTGACCCACAACACCCCAGCGAGCACACGAAGCTTGACTGGTGTCTGACCTTAAATTGGCCTCCCATGACAGGGAGGGGAGAAAGGGAAAGAGGTGAGGTGAATAGAGAGCAAACAAAATCATATATAGCCCAGGACAAGACACTTACTTTCAATGTAATTGGTGAAATACCTTACTGCCTGCCCTAAGTGATAGTGATAGTCCCACCTTTTTCCTCAAATCATCATAAAAACAAAACAAAACAAAACAAAAAAAACAATTTCATAGACACCATCATGTGCATCTATAGTTAACATTTAGAACCCTATATAAGTATTCAATCAAGAGAAGAATCCCTAAACTAATGCATCTTGATTTGCTGTGTTCATTTTAAGGTAGAAACCTCAATATCCATGCTCACCAAGAGTGTAGTATGGTGAAGCTGGCTCAAAACAAATACTGACAAAATGATACAAATGCAATACAAAAAATGGGGTTCTTCCTCATAAAGATTCAAGGGGAAAGAACCCATAAATAAAGTTTAAATTCAAATTAAGTATCACAATTTCAACTATTTTGGTGAAGCTTACTGGGAAGGAAAAAGAAGACACCGGACAGTCATATAATTGCATTTCAAATTTGGGTCATGTCTCATCAAGACACCGGAAATTTTGGGAAAAAATAAGAACATATGATTTAAGATTAAATTCGAAGGACACCAAGACCACCCAAACCAACGTTATTGTTGTGTTTTTTTTTTTTTAATCAATAATGCCCCCACAAGAACATGGTAAATTGCTGTTTGGATTTCATATGAAACAGGCTGGCCGTACTCAAGAGAGCAACCATTTTTGTCACATATGCTTTGTCTTAAAGACATTGATTTCACCAAATGTTCAAAACAACGCTGGTTTGGATCCTAGAACCCTGCACTGCCAAAAAAGTTTATCAGCAAGCAGCAGCTCATGAACATCACGTGACCATGGACCCATATTTGACCACTTAGCTCTACAGGATACAACCTAGTAGGGGCCGGCCCGTCGATGCCAGGAATTCAATCCTAATCTGACAAAAATGAGAACACAACTCATTGAATTGCTTGAGCACAAGAAAAAATAAGTTTAAGGGAAGACAGTGGATGATAGAGAATCAGCTTGACGTATTGAGGTAGGAAGAAAGCATCATTGTTCTAAGTAGTGATAGCGTATCACTAAAAGGATTAGAGAGGAGGAAAGTGGAAATTGCGGTTGTGAGACTGGAAAATGGCAAGCATTTAGAGAAGCTTTTTTTTCACTTTCTTGTGACTTCTATCTACTACTCCCTTTGGAAGCCAAAAGGGGGAGCCTAAGAAAATATTCCTGAACACACATCTAAGACAAAGTTTGGACAGTTCATATACGGGGGGTCATCACTGAATATCTGGCTCTATTTTGACTGTGCCGCCCAAACCTTCCCTTTAAATTGTCTTCTCCACCTTTCATTTCCATAAGCTCTTCTGCACCTCTCCTTCTGCTATTTCTCACAGGTAGCAACATACACAATCTCTCTCCTTCCTTCCCTTTCTCGCACAGAACAAATGGGATCATCATCTTCTGCTTCTAGAAGACAGAACAACCTTCTATTCCTTGTATTTATTATGATCCTTTTCTTTTACTCAATACCAGATAAAATCAATCTTTGTTCCAACCAATCTTCTGTCAGCCCAAGTGTGATTCCATATAAGAGCTCCTCCAACATCTCTTCATTGGAAACACTAAAGCTAGATGGCTACTTCAGCTTTGACAATATCGACTACGCAGCCAAGGACTTTGGCAACATGTATCATTTCCTACCATCGGCAGTTCTACATCCAAAATCAGTTTCTGATATTTCCAACACTATAAAGCATATTTTCAAAATGGGTTCCACTTCGCAGCTAACCGTTGCTGCTAGAGGCCACAGTCACTCCCTTCAGGGTCAGGCACAAGCTCATCAAGGTATAGTAATCAACATGGAATCACTTCAGGGACCAGAGATGCAAGTTGACACCGGAGAGCTGCCTTATGTGGATGCATCAGGTAGTGAGTTGTGGATTAATATTCTACATGAGACTCTTAAATACGGGCTTGCACCAAAGTCTTGGACGGACTACCTTCATCTCACCGTTGGAGGCACCTTATCAAATGCCGGAATTAGTGGACAGGCATTCAAACATGGACCACAGATTAACAACATTTACCAATTGGAGGTTGTCACAGGTATGTTTACACATGCCCGGATTCCGCAATGCATAAATTTTCAGACAAGGTTGGCCCAAGATTACAAGATATAGAAATAGTCACTTCAGCATGACAGGGAGAATAATCCTGTGATATTATTACTTAAATTTTTATAAAAGCACAACTTTACCCCGCCAGACAAGTAGCTGGAATTAAGTTTAGATTTTCGATTACATTTAGCCTAGAGAAAAAGTAGCATGGAAAGAATGCACCCTAAAGAATAATGAAATTCACAGCCAGTCTAGCTAACTTGAAATTGTGATTGAATTATTTAAAGCTGAGAAACGCATAACTGAATCTAACATGATGCTCTGGGTGCAGGCAAGGGAGAAGTAGTTACCTGTTCAGAGAATAAGAACGCGGATCTCTTTTATGGTGTTCTTGGAGGACTTGGGCAGTTTGGTATCATCACTAGAGCGAGAATATCTCTTGAACCGGCACCAAAGATGGTAAAAATTACGTTCAGCATCTCTAGGCAGTCGTATAATGTCACAAGAAATATCCAGAACGTAATTTATTGCTTTTGACAGGTGAAATGGATCAGAGCACTATATGACGAATTCTCTAAATTTTCCAGTGACCAAGAACATTTAATATCCAAGAATTCCTTCGACTACATCGAAGGGCTTGTAATAATAAACAGAACTGGTCTTCTCAACAACTGGAGATCCTCCTTCAATCCAAAAGACCCTCTTCAAGCCAGTCAATTTATTTCAGAAGGAAAAATTCTTTACTGTCTGGAAATTGCCAAATACTTCAACCCAAACGAGTCTGATGCGATGAATCAGGTAAGGCTCGAGAAGAGAACACGGCAAAACACTTCTCAGGAGCCCAACATAGATTTCACTTTATTGATGCGCCCTTGCTCCTAACCTTGTTTTCTCTCATGCAGGAAACTGAGAGCCTATTGTCAGAACTGAGTTATATTCCATCCACACTCTTTCTGTCAGAAGTTTCTTATGTGGAATTCCTGGACAGAGTCCACCTGTCTGAAATCAAACTCCGAGCAAAAGGTTTATGGGACATTCCTCACCCATGGCTGAATCTTCTAATCCCAAAAAACAAAATTTTTGAATTTGCTCAAGAGGTCTTTGGAAATATTCTTACAGACAGCAGCAATGGTCCCATCCTCATCTATCCGGTCAATAAGTCCAAGTACTGTCATACCTAAAAGGAGAAAAACCTTTTAAATTCCCTCACGAATTTCAAATTCGATGTTATCGACCTGATTGTTCCTTCACATTGCAGGTGGGATAACCGAACATCCATAATCACCCCAGAAGAAGATACTTTCTACCTAGTGGCGTTCTTATCCTCTGCAATGCCATCTTCCACAGGACGAGATGGCTTGTTTCACATTTTAGCTCAAAACCAAAGAATTCTAGGTTTCTGTTCCTCGACTAGTCTTGGGGCCAAGCAATATTTGCCTCATTACAGCACCCAGGAAGAATGGCAAACTCATTTTGGTCCGAAGTGGGAAGTTTTTGTACTAAGGAAATCAACTTATGACCCATTGGCAATCCTGGCTCCTGGCCAACGAATCTTCAGAAGGAAATAGCATCCACGTGATGCTGGCCTCTCGTTCAAGATAAATATCAGGAAAAGGTTCCTTAAGGCAAATATGGACCCATAAATGCCTACGACTGTAAATTACTAATATCAAGCTCTGATAGAAAGTTGGGTTTCCATGACAATCGTCAGCATAATAGAGAGCAAGAGTCAGCAGGCTACGTAACTTTTTTGTTAAAAACATGAAGATTTTATGGAGGTAATTCTGTAGAGAGGGCTTCTAGTATTAAGTCAGTCAGGATGATTTTAAACATATCATGAAATTAAATTTCTTTTATTTCTTCGAGCAAGGCGAAAGCATCTGTTTCTAACACATTCATGCCAAATCATGCATACAGAAACATGAAATTAATAATTTATCCACAGAGTTACATGTTAAGCATACCACAACATGTCAGAGGCCATAAACACCTGAAAAAGACTGTCCATGGCAACTAGGTCTCAAGGATTGACAAACGAGCTACTTCCTTTCTGTTGCTTCTGTCCAGCCAAGGCCTGGTCTGTGTATTTCTCCCTGAGGCTCTTCATAGTTTCTAGCATCAAGGATTGTTGCTTCAAAGTCAGTTGAATCACTTGCAACAGGAAGAAAGCTACCTATATCATCTCTAGCTCCAAAGCCACCAGCCCGTATAATATCATCTTGTGTTATGGAAGCCTCCATGTTTTCTTCCCCAGATCTGTTCTCATCCACAGGAGAATTTGGAGAAGCAAGTTCCTGCGCTCTCCAATCAACCAAGTTAACTTTCCTGTTATCTACTGGAGTACTTGGACCAGGTCTTGGAATATCTTTCACATCATTCTTGGAACAATTGGATTCGGCAGCTTCATCCCTTGTTCTGTTTTCATCAGTATCTGGGGCATCCAGCAACAAGATTACAAACTGACAAAGGAAGCCAGCATTTGCATGGGATACGTTTTCATCAAAAAGAAATGGAATGAGTGAAAACTGGCTTGTTTATCACAATTGAAAGATAAATTTAAATTGAGTCTCATAATAAACTTCAGTAATATATAGAAGTGAGATTTCAATACCGTAGTCTATTCAGGTCACAAACAAAAACTCTTGAGCATCCATATCTCAAGATTATGGTTTCTCCAGACATACAATCAAAATGAAAAAATTTAAGAGTTCAAAAACCTCAACAAATCTGAGCTTGATTTGAGCACTTCATGTTCTCATTGTCGACAATGTTCATATGGGAAAATCATAAAATACTGATAAATAAAAGTAACATTATGCTTATTGGTTGTTTCAGCTATGTATAGGATGTTTCGTCTAACATTACTATGTAAGGAAATTATGAGATGTTACTTCTAACATTAGTTATCTATCCATGTAAAGAAAACAGTTCCCGACATATGATTTCTATAGAAGCTGAAATGAAGGGTTTGTCCCAAAGGTTGGCAAGAAAACAAATAATTTAGGGAGTGCCCTTGTGCTGGTAGATGCTTTCCAAAGACCCTGTTATTCAAAATCTAGGTGTAGGATCTTGTAATCGCATCCCACACACATATGCAGGAAAAATAAAACGAAATAAAATAAGAACCCAAGTAATTGAATCTCTCCAAAAAAATTATGTCAGCACCTGTTTGTTAGGACTCCTCCAGGACCTATAATACCAGAATTAGATTTGACAAGTCAATTCCAAATATCCAGCATATCAGGCTTCACTCGTATAGAAGGCTATTGGCTACATTATTAAACTTAAAAACATTTTAAACTTAAAAACATTTCTACCACGTAAGCAACCAACCTAGCTTGTCTTCTAATTGGAAGGCTCTGTTGAACTTTTCATATCTATCTGCATTAAGTTTAAAGGCCTTCTTTAGTGGAAGAAATAGTATTGTCCTAAGAATGATGTTACAATTCAGATTGCAGAAAGAGAAAAACATAGAGAATGATTTACTCATTTTGATGTTAAATTGCAACATACCTTAACAAAATATATTTATGGAAGTCATCATTAGGGCATCCACACATCAATATAAGAGTGACATCTATTATTTGGGACTAAGAGGTTTGCTCCCTTTGTGGTCTTAGGTTCGAGCCCTATGGTTGCTTATATGATGGCCACTAGAGGCTTACATGGTCGTTAACTTCAGGGCTCGTGGGATTAGTCGAGGTGCACGCAAGCTGGCCCGGACACCCACGTTAATAAAAAAAAAAAAGTGACATCTATTATGATCTAGTTTGATAATTTTGGCTGAAATGGGAGCTATCACAATCCACTAAAAGATTCAGGAGGCACTATCACTTCAAAAGAAACTTTAAAATCAGCAGTGTGTGTGCATGTTCTAATATTAATTTTTTAGTAAACAATATTGTGTTTTAACAATTAATGGCACATTGTTGATTTTTCACTTCCCCAAATATTAAGATTGCCAATTCTGCTTTCATTGTGAAGCATGCTACTGCTAGAAATGCTTTCATACAAAAAGTCTGCTTCTGTAACATAAACCTCCTTTCACAAACATCTACCCAGTCTCATGATGACAATTGTCAAAATGAAAGGAGGGGTTTCATGCGAAAAATAGGATTATAAAAGCTTCTAAACAACAATTCTATCACAATCCACCAAAAGATTCAGGAGGAAAGGGCCATAAAGATCATGCACTTTCATACTTAAAGAATCAATAACAAACAGCAGGCTGAGCATAGCACCTCGCAGTAGTCCACTAAATTATATTATAAGTTTAATTGTTATGAGTATGAATTCAATTTCCAGTCCCTTGTTTATGCAGATCAAAATAAGAAACAATTTTGTAACATGAAATACTCAAAAGACTGCCTACAGGCCCAAATTGATTTGGAATCTCCCAGGGCATGAGAAATAAATAACACACCAAACTGCAGAGCTACAGTCTAACTGAAGAAGTGATACACAAGATCATACCATGGAAAGCCTCAGCCGACTTGTGATCCATGGTGTATAAAAACTTCACCCAAATGGTTCTCGTGCATATAAGATCCTCCGCAATCCTCTCAAAAAATTCTATTAAAACAATAGCTACTGTAAGATTCCATGTACGATATACACAGTGACTGATAAATAAATTTCACCACTAAACATGGAGCATAGAGAGAAACTTGACAAAATCTGAAAAAAGACAGCAATAAAAACAACTAGAGAAAAACATCCGTTCTTAGACACAAAGATACTGGTAGCTTCCATGCATTTGAAAAGTAAAATGTATTCAAATATTTCATTGTCAAAAAAAAGTCGTCTGAGACTGCTTTGAAGCTTGAAGAGAATGGTTTCTTGATCATGACGAACTCTAATCATGATTCCACATTCACAACACACGATTTGGCGGACATGCTCCTAAAAGCATATCCAACCTTAATAAGACAACATTTGTTGGAGCAAACAAGTTGATAACAGAAATTGATGCAGAGCAAGTGAACGGAATTTACTCCCTCCTCAAAAAAATGAAAATTTGAATAAAAGCTAAAAGCAGAGAGCGCAAAGCATTGCTGGATTGGCACTACACTGAAAAGGATTTAGCAGTAATTACAGGCAAATAATCATTAATAATTTTCTATCATTTCATTTACACCGTCTGAAGTTTGAGCTAATCCCACCACCTGAATCCCTAATTTCCAGCATTAATAATTTAAAACACTTGAATTTGAATGTTTAAAGGCTGGTCCTAATCCATTATAAACAATCGAGCATCGTAAAAAAAAAAAAACCTATCAACACTATCAGCATCTACGACATTACATGTAAGGAAAAAAAACAGAAAAGAAAATCAACGGACACGGAAATTTAAGACCGAGAAAGCACAAGAAACTACAACACTCGAATTTCTTTTTGTTTATTTATTTATAATAAGGAAAAAGAGAGGGAAAGAAAGAGTGGGAATAACTATGGTTTTTCAAGTTCTAGGGTTTAAAAGGGAGAAATGATGATGGAGTTTACCTGGTGAGGGAAGAGAAAGGAAAGGAAGAGAAGAGTCCTTTTGCTTTGCTTTGCTTTGCTTTACTGTGTGCGGTGCCGTGTTTGTTTTGCCACTTTTGCGTTTTGTTTGTTTGTGCTGGAAGTTAGTGTTATTAATAAAGTATTGTGCCTAGCTGACTTGGAATTTAGATTTGACTCGGTTTACATTTCGCGTCGAATTGGGATACAGTTAACTTAATCGGAACTCGTTAATTTAATAAATTAATTCATAATTAGATTAAAATCTACTTTAATTAAAAAAATTAAAATAACATCATTTTAAATTTTTATAAAAAAATATTTAAATAATTTCATTTTATATAAATTCATGATACATCCACTGTATTGTCTTAGATTTCATGAATACATTAAATTAAATTTTATAATTATGTTTAAATCTATTTAAGGTATTCCAAAGTAAGGTAATAATTATTTTTTAAAATTTTTTTTTTGTTTGAAAATAAATTAAAATAATTATTTTTATTTAAAAAATTATTTTTTATATCAATATATTAAAAAAATTAAAAAAATCATAAAACACCGACGAAATAACCTTTAAATCATAAATATATCATATAATTTAAACCCGCCTGATGCATGATTCAAGCTTTTTAAACTAAAGGCAACAGTTAATATAGTTCAACTAACTAAACATTTTAACCCAGCCTGAGAAAAATCGAAAGAGATGAAGGAGCACTTTGACCATATACTTTCATTTTAATCCATCGCCATACACAATAAATGATAGATTCTCGCTTAGTTTCATTTGTCCATGATATTTCCAAATTTTATTTTGATCCTTATACTTAAAATTTTCACAAATAAGACCCCAGTTGGGATTTTATGCCCTTTTCTAGAGAAAAAAAAATGACAGACATTCTGGGCGTCCATGAGCACAACAAATGATCTAATTTGAGTTGCGTTCTAAATAGTATTTTATTAAATTTTAAATTAAATTTTGTATGATTTTAATTATTTTAATATACTGATATCAAAAATAATTTTT
>Ga0325411_1000311_pt1 | contig 49797 bp, 34 predicted proteins | sample PopdelMetagenome_13_FD_206181 | JGI IMG/M metagenome (GOLD analysis project Ga0325411, IMG submission 206181) | Populus deltoides microbial communities from Bellville, Georgia, United States - Xylem-PdIQD-R4 | ecosystem: Host-associated > Plants > Phyllosphere > Stem > Wood/Secondary xylem...
ATACTTCATGCAAAATCATGGTGGAAGAACAAAAGTAGAATCCCCCCCCCCCCCTTTTTCTAGAAAAGAAAGTTCAAGACAGTGAGGTTGAAGTGCTGAAGGAGAAAAAATATAAGCGTTCATATACTTCATACAATATCATGTTGGAGAAACAAAAGTAGAATCTTAGTCTAATGATAAATTATGTTTATGCTTTCAGGAATTGGTTGGTACACATAGCCACGGTGCATCAGTGCTGTCAACCACTGGCAGCTGCCAGGAGCCTGCTCTAGAGGAAGTCACTCTAAACAGCTCAGAAACACCAGACAGTCGGAGGTTGCAATTTTCTTTTGCTCAAAAGCCAAATGATTCCATCGAACTTCAGCAAGATATTAGGAAGTATGTCAAAAGCTTTGAGAAAGACACAGAAAAACCTGCCATCAATTCAAAGATTTTAAGATCAAACCACTTCGATCCGGATGAATATAATTTGCAGGCCTCGAGGCAAAACTTCTTATTTGACACAGTGTTCCTTAATAACAGAATCCAGTCAGGTAGTGTGCTACTGTGCGACGGAGGCATGGGAGTTTCATTTTCACCCTTTGCTGCCGTAATCTAAATGACGTGGTTAGATTCCCACAAATCCATCCTGACCATCTGGAATGTGGAGAACTTTTGTGTGCAATTTGTGCTGGTTTGATGTCTTGTATACAGTGATTCAAGATTGTCCTTGAGAATAGAAAATAGGAAGTTTGTTGCACAGTGAACTTTCAATAGGGTTACAGATATGTGATTTATGTAAAAGGGCTGGGCGCCTGGGACCTCTACTTAGGGTCCCTAAACAAGGGTGTTGTAAAGAAAGGGTTCGCTCAGGTTTGTGTGGAGCACATATTTTGTAGGTGTTTGTAAGCTCATATAATGGTTGTAAGATACTGCTATAAATCATATTTGTATCATTGTTGATTTTTCTTTTCTTTTCTGCAATAAGCTTCAAGCCAAAGATGATTAGTTGTGGTGGCCCAGACTTCCAATACCCCCATGGTTCTAAGTACAAAAAAAGGTTTACTTTTTCTTCATGGAACTGATCTCTCCACCTCTGGGTACAATTTTACAGATTCATATTTGTTCCTGTCAAGCTCACTGTACTGTTGTATCCTATAATAATTTAAAACTGAAAAAAGTTAAAGTATTTTAGAAGCGCGTAACAACCACATCCCAAAAAATCAATGCTAAGCTTTGCTTGTTCCACTTGCAGCTCTGCTAATTGCTATCTGCCATGGTGTGTGTGGGACCCTGCAATCTTTGTTCCACTGGGTCTGTGGTAATATGAATAAAGCCTAGGGGCGAAAATATAACTATACATTCTGCAGACATGTCCTTACACGTCCCTTGTTATAAAGTGAGTCACAGATCAAACTCACCAAAATATCTGACACAGAAAGCCAACCCATCAGCAACAACAAAAAAACCAGAAAATACAATAAAAATAACTGACATGTATACTTCTTTAACTCTAAATTGCTTAGTAGAAGCAGGAAAATCTTTATTGGTGGCATGGCTGCACGAGTTAGCCAAGTGTAGGGTATTAACTCAAGGTTAACTAACCCAGCTCAAAACTCTCTAACCACATGTATGGTTAAAGTTAAACCCCACGAGGCCAAGAAACATGCTCTAGTGAAGTGGCCTCTCTCCTCTCCTCTCTTCTCTTGTGGCGGCTTTGTGCGTTATTTTAATGCCTTGCACTTCCACTCCTCCTTTCCCGTTGTCTCTCCTTGTTTTGGTAAACCACTTTTGGTCACCAAAATACCCTTCTTTCAATTTCCAAAGTCACAAAATCTAAGCCAGGGTAGGAAAACAAGAGAGGCCTAGCAAGCGAACATAACATAGACCCATCATTTCTCTTCTGACAAGTCTTGCTTGCCTGCATTCCATCATATTTTGTGCTCTCACATTGCTAAAAGAAGAGGTAAATGAAGAGGTCTTCGTCTTGCTCCTCCTCCTCCTCCTCCTCCTCCTCCTCACCTTATTGTGTGGCCTCTGAAAGCATTCAGAAGCCAAAAGTCAAACGCATTAGAAAAAACCAAAAGAGCAATCATGGGAAATCCCAGAAGAATGCTGCTGCTGTTGCTGCCAACAGTCCTAACTCTGGCAAAAGAAGTTCCATTTACAGAGGAGTCACCAGGTACCAAAATCTTGCTCGTCTTTTCAAATTATGATTCTTTTTCCTGGTGGGGTTTTTCAAATATGCACGAGTGACATTCTTGTTGGTTGATCAAGAACAGACATAGATGGACAGGAAGGTTTGAAGCTCATCTCTGGGATAAGAGTTCATGGAACAACATTCAAAACAAGAAGGGAAAACAAGGTGGATTTTGCTTGATTAATTAAAGATCAACTAAAACCAAGGAGATCTATAATCTTTGTTTATTACTTATAAAATTTTACTTATTTTCTTAATACTTTCTGATCATGTTTTGTTCTTTACACTCATCCCCGTCACTGTAACGCTCACATCCACAACTTTGTCTGCTGCTCAGTTTATTTGGGTAAGCACTCCTCCTCATGATCTCAATCTGTTATATATATATATATATATATATATATATATATATATATATATATATATATATATATATATAAATAAACTACAAAATAAAGATCATGGGATCCTAATTGTGTGTAACATGCAGGTGCCTATGATAATGAGGAGGCAGCCGCACACACCTACGATCTTGCTGCCCTAAAGTACTGGGGGGAAGATACAACCTTGAATTTTCCGGTATAGCACACACTCTTTCCTTGACTTTCTTTCATTCTTTCTTTCTTTCAGGAATTGACCATCGCCAACATTCATGTACTTCAATGGCAAGTTACATGTCCAATTATTACATGAATCTCGTGTGAGCATATGAATCGAACCAGTCACATTAATGTGTCGGTCTTGATTCATATGAACTGGGTCGGATAGATCGTGTGATAACTTGCTAAGTTACACTCAAACCAGTCACATTATGAATTGTAACTCGATCTTGACTCATACGAACCGGGTCGGATGGTTCATGCGACAGATTGCAAAGTTATACAGTGAAGTTGATCGAAAAAGCCTGTTTTAAGCATAAACTGATGGCGATGCAGATAGAAACATACACAACGGAGATCGAAGAGATGCAGAGGGTGACCAGGGAAGAGTACTTGGCATCACTTAGACGGAAAAGCAGTGGATTCTCCAGAGGAGTCTCTAAGTACCGTGGGGTGGCTAGGTAAATGCCACCTCTCTGTCGTCTTTTATTCCTTTCTCTTCAGCAATAGTTGGTTTTTTGGACTACTATAATTTAATCCCTTGATTCTTGGCACTGGCTATGATTAGTTTGACTTGCTTGGCTTGAATCTTGATAGGCATCATCACAATGGTCGATGGGAAGCCAGAATTGGACGTGTTCAAGGGAATAAATATCTCTATCTTGGAACTTATAGTATGCTCCTCCCTCCCTCCCTCCCTCCCTCTCTCTCTCTCATGTCTCATCATATCCTATATATCTTATTGTCAATAATTATTGAAGCTATACCTTACTGGCACGAGACTACAACAATTTGCTATTTTACTTGAATGTCGAGCGTGAGTGGGTGCTCTGGGAAGAATACAATTCTTCGACTTTTCTCCAAAACCTTCCCCAGTTGGCAAATTTGACTTCAATTTTGATAACAAATCTTTTATCTCAACTCAAGTTCCAGTTACCCTGAAGAAACTTTTAGAAGGGTAGGTATTTTTTTTTGACGGATACTGTTTATGTGTGCTTTTTGAACTTTAAACTTCCAGTGATCATGAAGAAACTATCAGAAAGGTGGACTTTTTTTAACGGTTGTTCGATACCGTTTGTGTTTGTATTTTTAGGTGTTTTTTTAATTTTAAAAAATATTAAAGTGATATTTTCTAGTTTTTTTTTATTATTTTGATATGCTAATATAAAAAATTATAGGAAAATTTAATTTTAAATAAAAAACTAATTTAAAAAACACTATGCAACAACATCTTTTTTGAATTGCACAGTAAGCAGGCAGGCAGAGTAGGAGGAGGACTGCTGGGTAGATTCCAAAAACAAAGCTGTCGGGGTATATTGGAATTAAATTTTAAGGTTAGATGTCTTGATTGCAAGAACAGTTTTTTAGCTCATAGCACCTGCAGAAGCATCAGGCCCAGGTTAGATTAGCATATCAGATCATAAAAAGGATTAGATCTTTAGATTACCATATCAATCTAATTACTAAATTAGTATAGAATGTGATACCCACAGATTCAATCACCATGAGGAGGAGGTCACGTGACACTCCCTTTCAATGACAAAAATGGGCACGTGTCAGTTTTGCCAAAAACCCTAGATCTTTCATTTTTTGCTTGCATAATTTTTTAAAAATTATTTTTTTTATTTTAAATTAATTATTTTTAGTGTTTTCGTATTGATTTAATATTCTAGTATAAAATATAAATTAAAAAAATATTATTTTAATATATTTTTAATTAAAAAATAATCATATCTGCAGTTCTGCACATTAATTAGCCACCCTAGCGGCCCCACTACAAGGTGAGGCTTCCATGACCACAAATTAGGCATTAACTAGCCACCTGAGTGGCCCTTGTCACGGCCTCGTGGTCACCGTCATGGTCGGCCTATGTTGCTTATTAACTAGGAGAAATATATAGCAGTTGCAGGTGGGTAGATGACGGTGGCTTTGAAGTCAAAACTTGTTCAGTCTGTCTCATTTCATTGGAAGAGCATACCTGGCTCATGGGCGAGAGAGGATCTACACCGCAATTGCTTTTTGGGTGTAAGAGTTGGGGTAAAATATCTTCTTGCCCTTGTAGATTCAACAACATTCCACTTTGGTCCTTGTAGTTTAATTTAAATCATGTGGTTTCCAAGAATTCCCATTGTGGTCAAGTAGCTAATGATGAGCCCTCCTTTGTGAATTCATTTTTTTGAGATTTAAGATTTTTTTTGTGGGATATTCTTGACTTATGCATAGGAGCTCGGAAGGAAAAGAAGGGAGAAGATATGAAAAGGCTGAGGGCAAAAGGAAGGGAAGGTGGGCATTTTGTCAGGTAGTAGCTAGATATACATGATGGATATAGGCCAGGGCTTGAACTTTTTCAAAACTACATGATTAAAATTGGCAAGTTCAAACTACATGGGTTGAAATGGAATGTCGATAAATCTTTAGGGGCTAAAATAAACATTCCCCTTGGTACTAGCAGGAAAAAAATCACCAAAAACATAGGATTGATCACCTAGAAGAATCCCAACAAAACATCTTCCAAAAGAGAAGGCAAGGTGGTGTGGGGCCTTACATGCTTGGAAATGGACATTCTTTTTGGTTAAAAAACTTGAAGGTACAGCTGATTCTTGATGCTGTGCTTGTCTACAAGCAACAAGATCTTGTTCAGCAATGAGCTAGGGCACAATCAAGAGCACAAACTTAATGAAACTTCAAGAAGTGAGATTTGAATCCTATTGTTAAAATAACAAGTACATGGCAGGCATGTGAATTCCCAATCTAGCTTTGTTACTTGAAGCAATCAGCCACTATTTATTATGTTCCATAAAATTATACTCTTCTTGCATGATCTTTAATTTGCTGATTGCTTGATTAATTAATTCACTAATCAGATTTTGTTTGTCTACTTCTTGTTTGTTAATTCTTCTGTAAAGATACGCAAGAAGAGGCAGCGGCGGCATATGACATGGCAGCAATAGAATATAGAGGAGCAAATGCTGTGACCAATTTTGATGCAGGCAATTATATAGAACGGATGAGGGAGAAAGACATCCCTATAGACCAAATCCTCCAAGAACAACAACAACAACAACAACTTGGTAACAACTCGATTGATCCCGGCATAGAAGTAGAAGCAGGAGTTGAACAACCATCACCGCAACAACAAAAGGAACAAGAGCAAAAGGTAGCTCCGTCGTTGCAAGTTCAATGCACACAGCTAGATTCAAGCTTGGATGGCGCATCTCCCATGGTTATTACGGACACCATCGAAGAGCACGAGCAAGCATGGAGCTTTTGTATGGATTCAGGATGGAACCTCGCAATGCTTGATCTTCCATTCGAAAATTCTTGCGAGCTGCCGGACTTGTTCAATCATACAGGGTTCGAAGACAACATTGACTTGATGTTTGATGCATGTTGCTATGGAAACTAATAGCACAGGAGGGGTTGAAGAGGTTGGTGTTGCAAGGAGCATGGAGGGGAAGGACAGGTTGTTGTCTGACTCTGTTTCAAGTTCACCAACTTGCTCAACGACCACCTCAGTTTCTTGTAACTATTATGTTTGGATTTTTTTTGGACTTTGGAGGCCGAGGATTGTTGAAGTTTGTTTAGATTTTGTCCTGTTGGGTTTTGTTTAGGTGGATGCGAATAAAAAGGCCTGAAAGATCCCTAGTGTTTTTTTTGTTTTTCCTTCCATGTTTGTTTTCTTTCAAAAAAAAACTAGTTAGATGATTTGTGCGATGCTACGGAAAAAAAATTGACGAGTTACCCTAAAATTAATTGGGCTAATTCGTTAAACCCGAGATCTGTATCATAAAAGTCTGATAATTAAATAGAAAAAATTTAATATTAAAAAAATAAATTAAAAATAATAATTAAAAAAGAAAAAAGCTAGAAAAAAACTAAAGGCACCAGCTTTTTCACTGTAAACTGCACTGTGCAGTTCATAATAAAATGCTTAAAAAGGAAAAGAAAAGGGGGAAAAAACAAAGGCATACCCACAGGTTAATTTTTTTTTCTTGCATAAAAAATATAAAAATGGCTAAGATCTAAGAGTGTTGGGTTTATCTGCAAAGATATATTCAAAAGCCTTGGGTCTAACTGCAACGCTTGACCCAAGAGTAATATTTATAATATTAATAATAATATTAAACTTACATGACTCAAGTTTAAGTGAGTCTGGCTGCAACACCAGATCTAAGAGCCTTGGATGTTGGTCTGGTTGTAAGATCGTGTCATAAAAATATGATAATTAAATATATTAATTAAAAAGAAAAAAAACCAACATGAATAAAAAAATTAATGAATAAAAAGAAAAAAAATCTGAATTAACTGGGTTAACCTTTCAAACCAGATTAACCCATCAAACTTGGGATTCATGTCATGAAAGTTTGATAACTAAATAAAAAAAAGTTGATGGGTTAACCAAGAATTAACTCAGTTAACCCATAAAACCAGGTTAACCAGTCAAACCCGGGATATGTGTCATGAAAGTCTAATAATTAAATAGAAAGAAATTTAACATTAACAAACTAAATTAAACAAAAAAAATAATTAAAAAGAAAAAAAAAACTTCGGGTTACCTTGTCGAACCAGATTAACTCGTTAAACCCAGGATCCATGTCATAAAAGTTTGATAACTAAATAAAAAAAATTAACATTAACAAAAGAAAAAAACAAATAAAAATGGACGGGTTAACCTAGAATTAACTGGGTTAACCCGTAAAACCAGGTTAACCTGTCAGACCTGAGATATGTGTCATGAAAGTTTGATAACTAAATAGAAAGAAATTTAACGTTAACAAACTAAAGTAAACAAAAAAAATCAATTAAAAAGAAAAAAAAAAACTCCGTGTTAACTTGTCAAACCAGATTAACCTATTAAACCTGGGATCCTTGTCATGAAAGTCTGATAACTAAATAAAAAAATTTAACATTAACAAAATAAAAAAACAAAAAAAAAATGGACAGGTTAATCTAGAATTAACTGGGTTAACCCATGAAACCAAGTTAACCCGTGAAACCTGAGATATTTGTGATGAAAGTCTGATAACTAAATAGAAAGAAATTTAACATTAACAAAACTAAAGTAAACGAAAAAAATTAATTAAAAAGAAAAAAAATTCGGGTTAACTCGTGAAACCAAGTTAACCTATTAAACCCGGGATCAATGTCATAAAAGTCTATAGCTAAATTAAAAAAAATATTAACATTAACAAACTAAATTAAACAAAAAAAATTTATTAAAAGAAAAAAAACAAAGAAATAAAAAAATCTAAAGGCATCAAAAAAGAAAAAATAAAAAAAATAGCTTAAACTAAATTAAACAAAATAAAATTTATTAAAAGAAAAAAAAACAAACAAAGAAAGAAAAAAGCTAAAGGTATCAAAAAAGAAAAAATAAAAAAATGAAGAAAAATAGCTTTAAAAAAAATTAAAAAAGGAAAAAAAACAAAAAAAAAGAAGATGAAACAGCTCAGCCTTTCACTGTGGATTGCTACAGTGAAAGACTGAGCAATTTTAGTATATTTTTAATATGAATCAAAAAGTTCAATAATTTTTGTTTTCCCTTTTAATTGGCAGGTATTGCCGTGTTTGTTTTTAAATTATTAATTTTTTTAAAAATTTTAAATTAATTTTTAATATTTTTTATTATTTATTTTGATGTGCTAATGTAAAAAATAATAAAAAAAATATTATTTTAATATATTTTAAAATAAATATGACTTTCATAAAACGATTTTACTATATTCCTAAACTAAACTGATTCATGGTTGGCTTACCTGCAAAGCCACACAAAAGATAGAGAGTATAGTATTTTTGAATAGGGTATGAAATTGTGGTAACAAATATTTTTTAAAGTGTTTTTTATTTTAAAATATATAAAAATAATATTTTTTTTTTATTTTTAATATCAAAAAATGCAAATAATACAAAATTATAAAAAAATAATTTAAAATTAAAAAAATTAAAAAGCTTTCAAAAGTATTTTTTAAATAAAAAACAAACAGATGAAAAATTGAATAAGTTTTATCAAATTTGGATGGTTGGAGTTTGAAAGAGGTATAAACCATGATAAATATTATGTTTTCAAAGGAAATGAGATTTATAATTTATCTTTATAAAAGATAATTTTAGTTGGGCTAGTTAAATCTTTAAATAATATTTTTTTAATATATCATTTTTTATAAACAAGATAAATGAAAATCCTCGTTGAAAAACTGAAGAAAAACTGAAAATCCCATGGGCCTGGCTTGTACCCTTGACAAACACCCAAAATCCACATTTCTAACCACCTCTAAAAAAGGAAAGAAAAAATAAAAATTTCCATATTTGTAACTGTCAGAATATAATTTTGTAAATATTAAAATAGGAAAGGGTGAAAATGTGAAACTGATAAACCAAAAAGGCTTGAAGTAAAAATTAATAACAACAAGAATTGAAGGGTTACTAATGCTCCAAGAAATCAGAAACCAGTACTCTTCAAAACAGAAAAACACAAAAGACAAAATTTTTATGCAAAAACCCTAACAAAAGAGAGAGGTAAAGAAGATTTGGGAAGTGGGTGTTTGTTAAAAAGAGGTTTTATTAGCTTAATTCACTCTATCACCCTTTTAAAGGTCAGTTTCATTTTATTTATGAAGACCCCATTTTTCATGTTGAAGTTTATGGCTTTCATTTCGATAAAGTTTGAAACTTTATTGATTTTTGTCAATGATTTTGTGGTTTTTTTTTTTAAATGAGAACTGAATTTATTGTGGTTACTGGGTTTTTGTTTACTTGAATTTTGATATGTAAAACATAATACACTCTGCACATTTGCTTGGGGTGGTTTTGCTCTTATAATTCTGTTGTTTTCGTTGTTTTTTTGATGGGTTTGTTAATTTTTGCTCTTATTCTTGATAAAACTATGTTGTGCTGGGATAGTAATTAGGCAGTGCCTGGTTACATGGTAGTGACAATGGCAGTGAAAGAATGAAGGAGAAACAAGAAAGCTGCTATATGCTTTATTTTTTCAAGTGACTTTTGCTTGAAGTGTGAATAAAGGCAAAATCTTTAGTTTTCTTGTTATATGTATTTTTTCTACTATGCAATAGCCACCTTTTGTTTTTGTTACAATTCTTGCTTGCAATTAGACATGTTCAGTAATCTTCATGGATTAGTGTTTTGAACTGGTTACTTTGGTTTAATTCTGATAAGAGAGATTATTCAGGCTGTTTGTACTGCCGATAAAGTTGGAATAAACATGAAGAATTGGTTCTAGTCACGCAGAGAGAACAAAATCTGCATTCACGCTACACCTATGGATGGTGAGGTGGTAGACGTGGAAGTCAGGGAAGGGAATAATCACTTGGCAGTGATTGCTGACCCGAATGAGACTGAGAAACAGAATACAACCGGGAATTATACGGAAGCAGCAGTTAGAAATCAGGATGATGATGGAATTGCTTTACCGCATGTCGGCATGGAATTTGAATCAGAAGATGCTGCAAAGACATTTTATGATACCTATGCTAAGCGTATGGGATTTAGCACCCATGTTGGTCAGTTTACACGTAGTAGGCCTGATGGGCCAATCGTGACTTGGGAGTTTGCTTGTTCCAAGGAGGTTTTCAAAAGGAAGAATATTGAGAGCTGCAATGCCGTGCTTAGGATAGTGAGGAAAGATTCACATTCAGACAATTGGGCTGTGACAAAGTTTGTTGAGGAACATAACCACTCTCTGGGGACTCCTGGTAAGGTCCTTCGACCACGCAGGCATTTTGCTGGTGCTACAAAAAACATGGCTGAAACGCTGGATGCCACTAATGATGTTTATGTTTCAACAGACGGAAGCCACGTGCCTCATGAACCAAACCATGTTAGGAATGCCTTCCCTGTAGAACCTAATAATCTAGTCAGAAATGTTGCACCTCTGCCTGCAACCTATTTCAGGGCTCCTGGCGGGAGGAAATCCCTTGGAAGAGATGCTCACAGTCTCCTGAACTATTTCAAGAAGATGCAAGCTGAGAACCCTGGCTTCTATTATGCAATACAACTTGATGATGAGAACCGCATGACTAATGTCTTCTGGGCTGATGCAAGATCAAGGATTGCTTATAGTCACTTTGGCGATGCAGTTGTTTTTGACACGATGTATAGACCAAATCAATATCAAGTGCCTTTTGCTCCTTTTACAGGCATGAATCATCATGGTCAGATGGTATTGTTTGGTTGTGCATTGCTTCTAGATGAGTCCGAGTCTTCCTTTACTTGGTTATTTAGGACATGGTTATCTGCAATGAATGGCCAGCCTCCTGTTTCTTTCACCACAGACCAAGATAGAGCCATACACATGGCTGTTGCGCAGGTATTTCCAGAAACTCGTCACTGTATTTGCAAGTGGCACATCTTGAGAGAAGGCCAAGATAGGTTGGCTCATATATATCTCGCTCATCCTTCCTTCTATGGAGAGCTTTATAGCTGCATTAACTTTTCTGAGACAATTGAGGATTTTGAATCATCATGGGCCTCTCTCCTTGAAAAATACGACCTCCAAAGGATTGAGTGGCTTCAAGCTGTGTACAATGCTCGCCAACAGTGGGCACCGGTTTATTTTCGTAACACTTTCTTTGCTGCCCTTTCTTCAAATCATGGTATCAGCTCCCTCTTTGATGGGTATGTGAATCAACAGACCACAATACCTTTGTTCTTTAAACAATATGAACTCGTGCTTGAACATTCTCTGGAAAAGGAAATAGAAGCAGACTATGATACAATTTGCACCACTCCTGTACTCAAGACACCATCGCCAATGGAACAACAAGCTGCAAACCTTTATACCAAGAAAGTGTTCACAAAGTTTCAGGAAGAACTAGTTGAAACTTTTGTGTATACAGCAAATAAGATTGAACAAGACGGGATGGCCACTAAATACAGGGTTGCAAAATATGAGCATGATGACAAGGCATACATAGTGATGTTGAATATATCTGAGATGCAAGCGAGTTGTAGCTGCCAGATGTTTGAATATTGTGGCATTCTCTGTAGACATATACTAACTGTCTTCACTGTAACAAACATTCTTACCCTCCCATCTCACTACCTATTGAAGCGATGGACTAGGAATGCAAAATCTTGGATTGGATCAGAGGAACAGAGTGCGGATTCACAAGGTCTTGATACTCTGACCTCTCGCTTTAACAATTTGTGCCTTGAAGCTATTAAATATGCAGAGGAAGGAGCAATTGCCATTGAGACTTATAATGCAGCAATCAGCAATTTAAAAGAGGGTGGAACAAAGATTGCTTCTGTGAAGAAAAGTGTTGCAAAAGTCACACCTTATAGATCACATTTTAGTGGAAATAGTCAAGAAGAAAATAACAAGAAAACCCCTACTGCTCCTCATGAAATGATCCCGTCATTGTGGCCTTGGCAGGATGCTATGCCACCTCGGTTTAATCTTAATGATGGGGGAGTACCTTGTGCAGATTTGAATCAGCCCAGCATGGCTCCTGTATCTATTCACCGTGATGGCGGTCCAACTGATAACTCGGTATGCAGCAGAACCTATGTTTTTAATGTCTAATCATTGTCATAAAAGTATACTATTTGAGGTCATAGAAATTTTTCCTTACAAGCATCTGAACATAGTTTGTGATTTTATCATTGAAATAATGCAGGTGGTTCTCACTTATTTTAAGTCCATGACTTGGGTCATTGAAAACAAGACTTTGACACCAGCTGGTAAAGTAGCTGTCATCAACTTGAAGGTACGTAGTCTTTTCTTTTACTGAGCCGTTGACTTTTGTAAACCTAGTCTTACATTATTTTTCAGAAATTTTCATTAGCTAGTTACACGTTATTTGCTAGAAATTTATGCCAATTGTGTTATTTGAAAGCACCAGCTTCCTCTGCACAGAGCTTGCATACTATTAATATCACAGCTGTTGCTATGTCCAATGAAATTTTAACTGTTAACCAGTTCATTTTGGTCCCTCATATGCTCACAAATTAATTAAGCATGGATGCTAGCTAATGAGCATATTGTGATACATTCATTTTATTATTCTAGCATTTTCAGTTTCATTTGTGCATGCTATAAATTATCAATTATTTCCCTTGCCCTTGCTCTAGTTGCAAGATTATGGTAAAAATCCATCAGGGGAGACAGAGGTACAGTTTAGGTTAACCAAGGTCACGCTGGAGCCTATGTTGAGATCCATGGCCTACATTAGCCAGCAGCTCTCAACTCCAGCTAATCGAGTTGCTGTCATCAATCTGAAGGTACAAAACCAGATTTTACTATTCTTGTATGTGAAAACTTGCTAAAACAGTAGGCTAAATACTTTGTGTCAGATTGGATTTAATCACTTTCATTAGTGTATTTTTAGTTCTCTCTAATAAGGTTTAATATTATGGTCTGCATAGATTCGTATGACATAGGCTTTTCTTTTGAATGAAACCAGCTCCATGTTTTTCTGAATAAAAAATTGATGTAAAAAAAAGTCTCAAAGATGGCCATTATACGTGAGAGCTGCTTCCCTCCACTATTAGCACCATCCTCTTGAAGAAAGTATAGAAAATCTCTTTGTTATGCTATATGCAGCACATCATTGACACGGGCTTGAGATCCAATCACAGATCCCACTAAAGAGCTGGGATAATGATTCTGGAAACTCGGTTCTTATAAATCCACAAAACCTTACCATGTCCCATAACCTCCTTTTATCTTTATACTTGCCAATTAAACCCAGAAATGTCAAGCATGTCTTGCATTTCACAGCCTTGTGATCTTGTGACCGGTGAGTTTCACCAAAGGCATGCTTAATATTAGATGTCTTGGAGAATGTCAGGGCTTTTTGTTTTTTGTTGCTCCTATGTTAGGTAGGTAAATCATGTTAGTATTTATTTTTTATTTTACTTATCATCTCAAATGAATAGTATTGCATCATCTGGTCACTTGAAAGTTTCAATCTTTTGTTTGTCCTATAAATCACTAGGAAAAGCCAACATAGACAATTATGCAAGGCTTGGTTTTGTTTTTTTTCAACTCTTTTCTTTTTTTTTTGCTTATTGTCTCCAGCTCCAAGATACCAAGACAACAACTGGAGAAACAGAGTTAAAATTTCAGGTTTCTAGAGATACACTTGGTTCCATGTTGAGATCAATGGCATACATCCGTGAGCAACTGTGAGAACTGTAAGTGTATTCATTTGGATTTTAAAATTTTGCTACTCATTGAATAATTAGCAAGATCTTTAGTCCAACTCCCATGTCTTAGCAGAGTTCAATTTGCTTGTCCCATGAATGGCAAAATGGACTAATTTTCATTGCTTTGACGTGGCTATAAAACATTAATCTGGTTAGTTGATTTTGGTTTGATCAGTGTTGGCATGGTTGTTGGAAACAGGTCGCCATTGGCTTAAATCCCTTATGTGCTAACTATAAGATATGAAATACTGATAATTTCCACTCTTAGATTATAAATTACCATTATGCTAAGCTGAATGTAGATGATATGCTGGCATTTTGAGGCCACCAACACTAGTTCTGCAGTGTTCCCTCACATTAGGCATTGGTTATTATATAACACATTCTCACTCGAAGAAGATATTCAGAGAACATGGGTTCTTGTAGTAATTGAAGTTTTAATATGGCAGTTGCTAGTATAAGATGTCCGAGTCAGAATGTTACTTTCTGAGGTTCATGTATATAATGACCGAAATTGAGGAGACTGTTCTTGCGGTTGGGCTAGAAACACCTTCATATTAGAATGTGATATGATCGATCCACTCTTTGAAGTGTTTTTGCTGGTGTCTTTTCAATGTGGCACAACGAAATAATGTGTGCTGACATGAACATCTGTGATTCCTGCAGGTTTTCTGGCAGCAGCTTCATTTTACCAATTCTGTAATCAAGAATTGTATAACCTGTTAGAATTCCTTTGGGTGAGTTGAGCCCAAAATAGATCCAGGCTTCCAGCTACACCGGGAAAGCTAGTAGGAGTGGAAGTGTGCTCTTTCTGGTCTGGTAACCATTCGTGTATGATGTGCATGCTCCAGTGACATACAACGTGTGGCCTTAGCTGTAGTTAGGTATGGGGTATTGCTATTCCATATGACCAAGTTTGGATTAGCTGTAGTTAGGCATTGTTAATCTTATTCCTAACGTCTAGATAAGATAATACATGGTTTCCTTGTAACAATGGGCTGGAAACTTGATTTGTAAATGCGAGTAATTGTGAACAGTCGTATAATATTATATTGAATGAGCATTGCATATATATTATTGTTTCCCATCTTTTGGAGCTGGTGTCATTTCTTTTATTAGTTTTGGCTCCCCTCGTAAATGTAGTTGCAACTACCAGCAGAACTATCTTTAGGGTTCTTAATCTCTGCCTGGTTACACATGCTCTGTGCAGGCCCCCAACAGTGCACATTGCTACGCAAATCACTGTCACAATACTGATTTCAAACACGGTGTTGGAAGATCACCATCAGGATTCAGCAACTCTGCTGCCTGCATGGGAAGATTTCTGAAGAGTGAAAAGGGAGAAAAACCATTTTTTCAATTTCTGTTACCTGCCTATGGAACGGATCCATGATAAATCTACCTAATTCAGGATATTTTTCTTTCAACACTCCCAAATGAATGAGGCCAGACCACTTTATGAATCCAAACAATAGCCAATTAAATCTTTTCTTATTCTAATCTAGACCGTAAACTTGTTTTTCAACCAATAACGTAGTTTTTCATCTGTTTTTCAAAACCAGCAATGGTTTATCCCTCTTGATGTCAAACTTGACTTGAGGATCACAATTCGCGGCCAGAAAAATGGATTTATTTGACTAGGCTCCTTTTTATTATTATTATTAGTAATCTTTATAATCATTACAGAATGTGAAGATAGAGTTTAAGGTTATTACCTTCTTGTTCTTTATGCAACTCAAAAATCATTAGATCTTCTATCTAACAAGAAAGAAGTTGGTATAGGTAAGAAAAATCCGAGAGAAAAGAACTTGTCATAGATGCAAAATTTGTATATGTATCCTCTGTGAACTCCTACTTTAATTGATTAAAAAAAAAATAATTACCAAACTTTGAAGATAAGAAGGCATCAAGAAAAGGGACAAACATAAAATATACTCGGTGTAGTATCATTTCTTACAGCCAAATTATTTTTTATATTAATTTTACCCTTAAACTCGGTTATAATTATTTAACAAAAACTATTAGATTTTATATAAAATGATATCATTTATTACAAAATAAAAGTACAATTTGAAGGAAAATATAAATAAAAAAACTTGGAATTTGATAAAAAAAATATATATTTTTGAAGTCCTCGAGGGTTTGAAAATAAGATTCGTACAAAATACTATGTAATGATAAAAGCGATATGTTTTTTTATATAGTTGGAGACTGGACAAAGAAAAACGAAAGCCACGAAACGGCATAACTTCAACGAAAGCGAGCTTTCCTCTCTCTATCTTGTTTTCCTCGAGAAAACTGTGTTCCCGTTTCCTCTCACACCGGTTCACATCCCGCCGAAACATTTCCGATACACCAAAAGCTTCGGAATCTCGCTTAAGTTTCCTGGTATCTTTCTTTCTTTCTGTATTTTCTTCTTCTTCAATTGTTTCCGAGTTCTATCATATGCCAAGAATGCCTATCATGTGTATGATGAATTGCCGGTTGCGGGCCACTGATGAATTTGATGCTTTATTTCGTTTCTTTCTCGCATTTTTGTCTTCAATTCCTTGTGGGGTTTAAGCATTTCAGTTGGTTGTAGGAATCTTGGATCATTGGTCTGTGCTTCTAGTTAAGGTAACCAAATGGGACTGTGCTTTCCTTCAACACCCAAGAAACTGGCCATGACTATAGGATTATTTGCTTCTGGAGCTGCTCTTTTTGCTCTTGGCTTGCATAAATGCTATGTCAACATTGCTCCTCAACGAGCTCGTATCAAAGCTCGTAATGATTTTGTCAGAGAACGATTAAGAAAGAAGTATGGCAAAGAATAGAAGGAATTATGCTCGCTGCTCTAGCTACCCAACAACAGCGAGTTCGCTCCAAGTAAAAATCCTAATGATCTCGGCATAACTCGAAAATAAAAGCATCTGTGGTTTCAATCGGAAATCTGCTATGCATAGTTGGATACAACATTATTCATTTTGAAATTATATCTTTATCTAAATTTTGTTATTTTCTTGGAGATTATATTCATCTTTTCTAAACACTCAGTGTGTTGATTCCACAAGACTCCGTATTCCTTTAATACTTTGCTAGCAGATACAAGAAAATTGTTAAGGCTATCGGGTTGGTTATGAACCCAATTAGAAGGAAGAATAGTGGACCTATCTGCCTTGGCTATCCAATCTGCAGCATGATTTGCTTTCCTACCTACAGCTATAACAACACTACCATGATGCATGATATGCAGTTGCTGCTTCTTTCTCCCGTTCAATGCACAGGGGTAGAATCCATGACGACTGACACAGCAGCAGCAGCGGATTCAATTGTAGTCACTTGGGGGTGGAAAATCGAAGCCAAGGCTAGGGACTCGCGAATAGCAAGAGCTTCTTCTTGTGCCACTGATCCACACTTTCAAACAAGACCTTTGTCTCCGTTGGAGTCTCCACCGGCAATATCAATTCCTGCGTGAGAAGCTCCTTGAACATACGATGAGTCAAACAATTCAATTTCATTTCATACTGTCCATGTCGTGTCCACTTCACCGCTTGTACTTGCATGAAATGTTGGCTCGTGCCCGAGTCTACATCCGGAAGTAAAGAAATTGAAGTATTTGGAAGTGTGGTATTTATTATTTTTTAAAATTATTTTTTTATATTTTAAAAATTATTTTTGATATTGATATATTAAAACAATTTAAAAATATAAAAAAATATTAATTTGAAACAAATAAAAAAATTTGATATATTAAAATAATTTAAAAATATAAAAAATATATTAATTTGAAACAAATAAAAAAATTTAATTTTTTTTAAAATACTTTTAAAACACAAAAATAATAAGATATTTAGAGATTTTTTTATAAAAAAAGCTAACAAAATTTTGGTGTTTTTCTTTTCTTTTTTTTTTCATTAGAGAAAATAAAAGAAACATTTATCTAAGTTAAGGCTTACTCAAATATTAGTTTAGATGAACTTTTAATATATATATATATATATATATATATATATATATATATATATATATATATATATATATATATATATATATATAAATAAATATGTAGTTTAAAGATATTATTTCTAATTAAGAGGGATGAGATTTTCATGATAAAAAAGGGGATGAGATTTCGAAATTATTAGTTAAAAAGCTTTTTTTTTTTTAATTCTTTTTTACTAATCAAGGAATTAGCTTTTATGAAGAGAATCATACAATTTATCTTCTCATGTTTAATATTTTTCTCCCTTTTTATTAAGAGGAAAAAAATGATCATCTATGCACTCATTTGTTTATAAATTCTCCTTTTGTTTTTTTTTTTTTTAAAAAAAACTCTTAATTTTAACCTATCATTACCAAAATTATATGTATTAAAAAAAAAAGCTGAACGAAAGTTACGAAACGGCACCACTTTAATGAAAGCGAGAATTCCTCCTTTTTACCTTGTATTTCTCTAAAAAAGGAGTGAACTTTTTTTCCTTTCCCCTATCACATTCCGCCGATACATTTCCGATACACCAAAAGCTTTGTACTCTCGCGTTCCGGATCCGACACCCGAAACCGCCGATTCTCATCGCAATTTTTCGGCCCAATAAACCCGAGATTTCGGTTTTGGACAGTTCCTTAACAAAGTAAGCACTCCTTTTGTTTTCATTATCAGACTTGAAAGATTGAATCTATCAGTTTTAGAAGCTTAATCAAGTGAGTTGATGAAGTTTAGCTTGAAAGCTGAAATGGGTTGTGTTTTTTTGGTCTTGAAATTGCTAATCATGATTAGTTTAGTAGTGATTGATCATAATTATGGGTAGATATTGATGTTGTTAAAAATGTAAGTGAAAAAGTTTCGTTTATGACTGTTTGATTCCTGTTTTTACTTAATTGTTGGGTTACTGATGTTTTATTTTTGAAGTCAGAGTTTTTTCCAACAGTTTTCCAGGATGCAATTTAAGGATAATAACCATGTAAGGATTTGATGTGTTTGATGATTTTTCTTTTTAGCTTAAACCTCAAGTAACTGTAGTTTTTGAGTATTTGAGTTTTGCACTTTTGATATGTTTATGAACTCCAGAATTTGGCACCTCCTAGAGCTACTGATCCTGGATGGGCTCACGGGACTATGGTTAATGGGGGTAGGCAAAAAATCAAGTGCAAATACTGTCATAAGATTTTTCTTGGCGGCGGAATTTCTAGACTGAAGCAACATTTGGCTGGAGAAAGAGGGAATGTAACTCCGTGTGAAGAAGTACCCGAGGAAGTTAAAGTTCAGATACAGCAGCATTTGGGTTTTAAAGTTTTGGAGAAGCTAAGAAAGCAGAAAGAAGCAAATAGCGCAAAGAATTCGTTTTTGTCGTACTTTCGGGATAAGGAAGGAGATGACGAGGACAATGATGATGCGGGGCCACTGCAAAAGATGGCTATCAGGAGAAGGGGTAAAGAGGTCTTGGAAGGGACATCTAAGCGAACCAAGAGACGCAGGAAGCAATATCTGCCAATGGCTGTGCCTGTTGTTGCTCGACCTTTGCTCCAGAATCTTGCTTCCCAAGAGAGCATCGACCAGGCTGATATCGCTGTTGCAAGATTTATGTACGAAGCTGGAGTACCATTAAGTGCAGCAAATTCTTGTACTTTTCAACAGGTGGCTGATAGTATTGCTGCTGTAGGCCCTGGCTATAAGATGCCTTCTTACTATGCTTTGAGGGGGAGATTGCTGAATAGAAGTGTCCAGGATGCAGGAGAATATTGCACAGAATTGAGAAAGTCTTGGGAAGTGACTGGATGTTCGGTTTTAGTTGATAGGTGGATGGATAGAATTAATCGCACAGTCATAAATTTTTTTGTTTATTGTCCCAAGGGTACCATGTTTTTGAAATCTGTGGATGCGACAGACATTACAAAATCAGCAGAGGGACTCTATAATCTATTTGACAGTGTTGTTCAAGAAGTTGGTCCCAAGATTATTGTCAATTTTGTGACAGATACTTCTCCCAGTTATAAAGCTGCAGGAAAACTCTTAGCAGATAAATACAAGACCTTTTTCTGCAGCACCTGTGGAGTGCAGTGCATTGACCTGATGCTCGAGGAAATTTCAAAGAAGGATGAAGTAAAGGAGGTCTTAGAAAAGGCTAAAAGAGTAACTCGGTTCATTTATAACAATGCTCGGGTCCTTAATCTGATGAGGAAGAAAACAGGTGGAAGAGATATTATCCAACTTTCAAGGACAAGGTTCGCTTCCATCTTCTTGACACTGCAAACAATTGTAACTTTGAAAGGCCATCTTGAGCAGATGTTTACAAGCAACTCATGGATGCAGTCATCTTTTACTAAGCAAAGAGCAGGAATTGAGGTGGCAGAAATTTTGGTGGATCAACTTTTCTGGTCCATGTGTGACCATGCTTTGAATGTTGCAAAGCCCCTGCTTTCCGTTTTACACCTCATGGACTGTGAAGATAGACCATCCATGGGATATGTATATGATGCGATGGAAAAGGCAAAGAAAAGTATTATTGCAGCATTTGACAATATGGAATCTGATTATGCATCATACTTGAAGATTATTGATCATGTCTGGCAAGAGGAATTCCATAGCCCTCTTCATGCAGCTGCATACCATCTCAACCCAGCTGTATTCTATAATGCCAATTTCTCCTTCAACAAAGTCATTCAAAAAGGTTTACTTGATTGCATTGAGACCATAGAGCCTAGTTTATCTGCCCAAGTTACAATCACTAGCCATATAAAATTCTATGAGGAAGCCGTAGGGGATTTTGGTCGACCTGTGGCATTACATGGACGAGAATCATTAGTGCCAGGTTAATGTCCATAACAAAGTTTGTGTAACCGAGTTCTTTTATAATTTATTATTAAATAAATCTGTCTATTTATGCAGCTACATGGTGGTCACTCTATGCAGCAGATTACCCTGATCTGCAGCGCTTAGCAGTCAGGATATTAAGTCAGACCTGTAGCATCACCACATCTGAGAGGAGCTGGAGCATGTTTGAATTTATCCAGTATAAGAAGAGAAATCGATTAGAGCAGCAAAGATTAAGTGACCTTACATTTGTTCACCATAACTTGTTCCTAAAAGAGAGGTAATTTTCCTTCTTCTCATCAGTTTCATTGCTGCTGTTTTGTTGGACGATAGACTGGAAGCTCTGTCGTACACATTTTCTTCCATCCTCTGGTTCTGAAAAATGAAAGAAATCTCAATGACTTGATTCCGTGTTCAATTTTTTGTGTTTACCAAGCATTCCTTGGATTAAGCTTCATGGATTGATTGTTATCCTTAATGAAGTCATGATACCAATTTCACTACCACTGATCAATCCTTAGTTCCTGCACAATTTCATAAGGTCTGTCAATGCTTTATTCACATTGGAGAGAAAGTAATTGATTGACTTTTCTTTGCCTTTCATCAGAGTTGATTGGCTTTTATAAGAACTTTTGTTGTCGTCCTGATATAATATTAAATGATATTTTATACCTTTGTGATCCTCTTCTCTTGATTAAACTCTCCTTGAATGTAAAATGTTGCAAATGCTAATTTTTCTGTTTTACATCCAAGAAGGCGAGCTGAGGCAACTAAATCCAGGTGCATGAGAAACAACATTGATCCTACATGCTTAGAAGCTATGGATGCCAATATGGGAGACTGGGTGGAGGATTTGGAAGAAGACTTAAGCTGGATGGATGTAACAGTCACCACTGAGGAAGTGAATCATGAAGTACAAAATACTGATGATTCCAACTCCAACGAGAGTACTGATGACAGAAGCAGTGATCTCACAAAAGGTCTTGATGGAGATGATGATTTGTAGTGACCCACTTGGTTTGTCATAGGATAGCAAATTGGAGAGTTCATATAATTGTCTGGAATCTATTTGTGAAACTAGTTTCATTCACGTTGTAGGAATTGCTAAATCAAGGGAATTATCCTGCTTATGTTTAATGGAAATATAGAATTTTGGATCTTGCACGTTTTCATTTTGTGGCAAGAATTTGTGTGTAAATTTTACAAAGCTACAGAGTGGATAAGCATAAATTCATTTTCTTTCCCTGCAAATTCAAAACTACTGCAGCTTCCAACTCAGATCATGCGTATTTTCAATTATTTAGGGTGGGACATTTTTATATTGTAATGCATAACCCCATGGGAAGGTTTTGCATTGTTTGACTTTGTGCATACAAATAGTTCAGTTGAAAGAGCTTGCTAGAACTTGCCACTTCACCAGTTTGCCAATGAACTCCCTTTCCCTTGTACCAGCCCCTTTCTTCTGCCATTGTTAGAGTCGAACCCACCAAGGCTATGGTGCCAGAACTAATTCCAATATTAGTATTTAGTTGACTGTAGTATGGCTATTCCATTTAGCCAAACAAAATTTTGATTCGACAAATGCACAATTATTGGATAAGATTAGCAGGTGAATTGAGCCTGACCATATGGATGCATTATGAATATTACTAAGATCTCCTGAAAAGTTTTTCTGGTAATGAAGTGAAACCTATTCAAGCATCAAGAATGGTTGAGTTATATTCCCCGATATCTATGCTTCTACTGGTTTGATATCCATCACAATGAGAAGTTCCCAACTTCGACCGCAAATTAAGAGAGAATTTCATTTACCTCATTTAGTCACTATCTCTATTGCCTGTATAGCATTAGCTGAAAGAAAGGCTTTGTAAAGAAAAAAACAAGAAGCATAGATGGAAAGATGATGATGAGAGTAGAAAGTGGGAAAATTATTGTTGCTGAAGAGATGAGAGGAGTACCTCCTGAAGTGAACTGTCTCTTTGCGTTGCGGCTTTGAACTCATCAAAGGTGACTTTTCCATCACTGCTGGCATCCATCCTATCAAATATCCCGTCCAATTTCCCCGGCTCTGTTATATCTGCTGGAAGGCAGTCCTCGGGCAAAGCCTGCTCAAAAAACATTCCATATGTCATCTAGTCTTGGAAGCAGTTAAAACTTTTCAAGCTATAAAAATTGTAAGGGAAGCAGCTTACTCTGAGCATTGATGCCACTTCTTCCTTGGTGATGCACCCGGATTGATCTGTATCATACATCTGTTGGCCGAAAAGCAAAAGAAAAAATCACCTTAGCTTGATAAGTTACTTCTTGATGTTGCAAGTTGGAGGGGAATCAGGGAAGAGAGCATACCTGGAAGCACAGACGGAGAGCATCATCTCCTCGAGAGTTCCTGAGGCTGGAGAAACCACAAAGTATCTCCCTCATGTCAACTGTTCCATCACGGTTGTTGTCAAATACATCGAATTAACATGGAATTAGAGTCATGGCCAATCTAAATTTTGAGGACATTTTCATTTTCACCTTAACCAAAACTTTTGATATTTATTCGCTTTTCCTAATTTTTTTTATGTGGTTTTGATGGTTAAAATATACATCAAGATTAAGTTTTTTTTCTTTGAAGGGTATTAAATTTAATTCGGTGTAATTAAAGATATAGATTTATTTAAACGAGGATCTTAAAATTCAAACTTAAGAAGTGAAGAGACAAAACAAATTTCTTTAACCTTCCAACCTGCCCTTAATTGTACATCATCCCCAATCCTTCCAAAACCTGTAGGTTTTATGGTGCTGTGTTTTGGGTTCAGGCAGAAAATTAATATAAGACATATGAAGTGATAGTTTTACAAGCATCTTAGCAGATTCATGAGCTTTGGAGTTGCTTAGGTCTACATTTCTGGCTAATAAACCCGCCTAACTCAACTGTTTGACTTAGAATTTGATTGATTTAGAGCTTCACCTGATTAAAACCTGAATTAGTTTGTGATTCAGTTAAAAATTTTTGACGTAGTTTTTTAATAAAAAAATTCAAAATAATATTATTTTAATTTTAAAAAAATTAACCTTTTTAATTTATGACTCGAACTATATCCAAGTCGAATCTTATTTTGTATGCATAAAATGCATGATAATGTAAAGAACGGACCATAGTAGAAAATTAGAAACAAGAGATAAGAATATTCATTAAAGAAATCTATGTTAAGAATATGTATTTTATTGCTTGAAACTCGTATACATGCTAAACACACATGGAAAGATAGGTTTTGAGCTTTGGAAATGAGAGGAAAAAAAATTATAAGCTAGGGATCTAATTGCACATAGATTTGCGATGTAGGGATATAATTAAATAATTTATAAATTACAGGGACTTTTATAAATATATAAACACTGTAAAAAACAAAAACCGTACGGGAGGCTGCTTCCCGAACCACTCTTGATCCGCTGTTGCCTTGAAAAGGCCACAATTGCATAATTAAGTTACAAAGAGACTTTAATTAGCTATTAATCAAGGAATGATTAGGCCCAGGTTATTTTTATCTGGGCCTTCATTTGCTGAGTGGGTCTTTTTTGTGGGAAAACTTTATGGGCCTACAAGATACGGGCTTGAGGTGAATTAACACATACGCGGTTCACTTTAAATTAGACCCATCAAGCCCAAAATCTCCTCCAGCGTAACAATCACGCGGTGCTTCCTTGACCGTCGTTATACACCTAGGAAACATGACTTCCTTGCACAGAAATCTCCTCTCTCTGCTCCTTCTTCCTCTTCCTTTTTTTCTTTCTCTTTCGTTTTGTTTTTAAGTCAGTTTCCCTGGGGTTAGGGTTTCAGTACGTCATGGGAAACTCCGGTCCAAGAATTCGAGAGGGCGAGCTCTGGTCGAATAATGTCAGCTACAAAACAATACAAAACCCCCCCTCTCTCAACGCCTACCAAAAGGTATTGATTTATCTCCTTATCACTCTCTCTGTTTTCGTTGTAATTAAAGATTAGGGTTTTGATTCCTTGTAGTTCTTTCAAATTAAAGATTAGTTGGATTTTGGTTCAAAACAACCACCTTTTACACCATTTAGATAGCCATCTACTCAAAACTTATGTTACTGATTCTTTTTTTGCTTACATGCATTGTTCTTTGACATGGTTCTTCTTTAATCTATCACCTTCAAACCACGTCCTTCATGTTTCATCTATTGCCCTTTCCTGACATGTTCAGCACATTTGTTTCCCTGCAGGACAAGTGAACAGCCACCCTTCCCAGATACTGGACAGCTACATCCAAGGATATAACATCTATTGACAGAGCTTGCGATTCAATCCTGGCCTACTCTACTGCAATCTTAACATCAAATTCTCGAATCTCCACACCTAGTCCCTTACCTTTTCAATTTTTTTTTTGGCAATCAATGACTTTTTCAGGGTTTGATGCATGATTAATGGCACTTGCTAAACATCTCAGTTAACATTTTGTTTGTCTCCACCTCATATGACCACCCACTAGCCCACCCACTCCAGGGAACCTGACCACCACCACAAGGACCACACCTGGATCAATCCTTTTAGCCAGCTCCTCAATACAGTCATCTCCGTCTACGAATGCACCTACCGAGGCTAAACAAAAGGAAAAAAAAGATCAATAATAACCTTTCGAAACTGACTACTTACAGAGCATGTTTTGTCTCGCATTCGATTTCAGTATGCACTAAATACTCTTGGTAACAGGACAAGTAGGATGCTTCTTTGGTTGAACATAAAAAAAATGATAAGTTACTGGAAAGAGACCACTTTTCTTTCTTCAGAAGTCATGCATGTTACAACTAGAGAACTATCATTTCTGTTTTTTTAGCCTTCTCTTATTAGCTTCTGTTTCTCTTCAATCCCGTGAATTTAGCCCAAACAAGAATGATATTCCTCATCCAAGCAGCATGTGGTCTATGGTGGAGCATGGCCACGAAGAAGGTGCGACAAAAACATAGGCCGACAAGTCTCTGATAGCCAAGAAAGGGAGATTGCCTGCACCCTCAAAGGATGAGGTAACTAATTCAACCACTCTGTTTTTAAACTTCTTGTGGCTCGGTTAACAAAATACATTAATGAACTATGATGTGCTTAGCAAACCAACACGCTTTATTAGCCTTATCTTTCTTTGAGACACTGTCAATGTAATTTTTGGTCGTTGCTTCAAGTGTTTTGCACTCACATACTCTATATATGTTTCAGCCTTTGAAAACCACGAAAATAAGCAGCAACATCTGTTGATTCTTCATCGTTTGTTTGGATTTGGGTTGTTGCTATTAGAACTGCCACACGTTTGTCTACCAATTTGTGGCATCTTTGCTGACAGTTTAAAGTCTTTTGAATAAAATTATGTGTCTTCTCATTTAGAATTGCCCATTATATAGGTAGAATTTACAAGCTAAGAAAAGAAAGAATACAACAGGAAATAATACAGGCTGATACAGGAAATAATATTGGCTGATCTTCAGCCCTTAGAAACAGCTAATTTACAGCTAGTATATCCTAATAAAGGAAAGAATCAATAGGCAAAGAATCTGCTGGTATTAAATGTGTAGGTATAAGTATTTCCTTTGACATTTGCTTCCTCATTTTTTCCTTGCAGTTTATGTCCTTTGATATTCCCTTTTTCATAAAGTTTCCACGTTTGTTTAAACCGATGGCCGAACAGTTCTGGAATCGTTTCCCCCCCTCTCATGCATGTTGCTTATTTGTGACTCATCATGGAAGAACTCTCCTAGAAATCTACCATGAGGTGTCTGCAATATAGGTTTCTGTTTTTTAAATGTCATAGACAAAACAGTTTGCATCATGTTAAAAACCATTAACCCTTACTGCATGTTCTTCTTTCTTAGTAGTCCACATTTCAGGTGGTTCAATATTCATTAAGCTACTTCCACTGCCAGCATTGCTTTGAAATGATTACATCTGTCTTTGCGCAGCATCACTGAAGACGCATAACTGCCGCACTATCCACCAGGCTCGCATTTTGCTACTACATATGGAGGCTGCCATAACTTTTTGGATGCCTACGGACTGCACCTGCTGGAAATGCTTGTACATAATAAGATACCAGCTTCTTAATTAGAATCCATGCAGCCTTTATCTTCCTCAGTTCTCAGTTTCAAACATGTTTGTTAACGCTATTCGTACCTAATGTGATAGCTTAAACTTATCGTTTAACGTATCAAGTATCGTCCAGGCTGGACGGTCCAGCCCTACTTGCCAGCTACAATTGCAACGTCCTCATTCATTATTTACGCTTTACAGCCTTTATTTGAACATAGCAAAACCGAAACTACGCATTTTGAGCCTTTAAAATTCGTCCCGTAGAGCGCGAGCAACAGATCTACTGTCAGCCTATTTTACCTATTCCTTCTGCATTCATGATCGTGAGATTTCCTCATGGCACATTCACACATACACATCCTTCCATCTTAAGTTCTACCTTATCATTGTTGCAGTCGTAATTTAATTTTTTCCCATCTATTTCTAAAAAATTCTTATTCTCTAATTTTGCCAACAGGATTGCGTCAGTGAAATTATGAAGCAAGCAAGACAATCAAATGTTCCAATTGTCATAATTTCAGTGAAATGATCAGACAAATTTAAAAAATAGCAGCAATTATCAGCTTGTTGGGATGTGGGGTTGGAGGACTGGAGATTCAGTAGTGATCAAGATTCAAATTGTTGTTTGCCTTTACAATTCTAAGTTTTTGATGTGTTAGGGTCGTGTCACATGTTACCATGCTTATGTTATAATGCTCTCATTACAGTTGAATAATTGATCTTAAGATCGTTAATGAGTTCTAATTAAAAGAGCTTCTTGCTCTTGAGGAAATGCTTAAATATTAATTGTACACTGATTGAAATCAACTTATTACTTCAAGTCAAAGAAGCTTGGATTTTCTTCTTTATATTGATGGAAGTTTGTTATACAGGTACGTAATGCAACACTTATTGCTCTCACAAGGGTATACCTTTTATTGCTTTCCTGAACATTGGATGCTAGAATGCCAAATGCACCACTGCTTAATTACATATAACTATGTAATAATGTTAAATAGGCTTGGCTTTGCGTTTGAGGAACTAATTAAAGAAGATTTGGGTGAGAAATGTAATTTTTATTTGGATGATGAAGCTCGGGATTTAGAGCAGTTGGTTATTAGTTTTGCTCAGGTAAGGAAATGTTTTCCGTCTTGTTGAATGTATTAGATTTGAATTAGAATGTGCTATTTTATCTTAGTGAAAAATGAAAATTGTCCTGTTAATCGCTTATAGCCAATATTAGCTTGGAAAAACCTTTTTGATGATCATGTATTTTTGTGACATTTAAAGTTTTTCAAGCTTTTGTTACCACTAAGTTCTCAAAAAAAATTATATCACCCATGTCTTCAATTTGTTGAGATTGCAACTCGTTTCCAATACTGCACATATTGGACTCATTGGTGCACTTGGTAAACGACCTTATATATCTGAAAGATGATTGGACCAAAACAAGCATTCAATTGGCCATCGAACATGGAATCCATATTTTGATGCATTTTGGAGACAATTCTTCCTTTCTCAATTGTTCTTGAACATTGGATGCTAGAATGCCAAATGCACCACTACTTGCATACAATTTTGTAATAATGTTAAATAGGATTGTCTTTTCATTCGAGGGACTAATTAAAGAAGAGTTGAGCTATAATTTTTACTTGGACGATGAACCTCAAAATTTAGAGAAGTTGGCTATTAGTGTCACTCATGTAAGAAATTGTTTTCCTTCTTGTTGAGTGTGGTAGATTTGAGTTAGAACGTGCAGTTTTATCTTAGTGAAAATGAAAATTGTCCAATCAATTGCCTATAACCATTATTAGCTTAGAAAAAACTTTTTGATGATGTTTTTTCGGGTCACTCAACTCTGATTTTTCTGGTTTTAGGGTCTGCTTCAATTTTTTTAGCTCAAGATGTATATGTCTTGCTCGCCAGCCCACTTGATAGTCTTCTCCTGGGCTTTTGGTTTTCGTACACACCATGTGTACTTCTTATAACAAGATTAAGGTTTTATAGTAACGAGGTTGGGAAGGAAGCCTAATAATGCTAGGCATCCTTTGGTTTTCTTACGTACGTGGTTTTCTAACTATTTCCTCACGATGGAAATCTGTGTAATGTATAGTTTGTGTAGAAAACCCGGTTAATAGATTCCTTTATAAATATGTTAGTAGCTCCTTCTCTGCCTGCTTGCACTCCCCTTTGTATGCATTTTTTATTAAATACTTTAGCAACTCAAGTTTTTGAACTTGTAATTTAGCTGCTGAACTTTTGCAAATTTTTTTGTTTTTTGTGAGGCTAGAGGCACGAGGATCTGTTGCAGACTACACTCAAATGTTGAAAGTTTGCGTACGTAGTTCTCTTACAAGATCTGTCATTGTGCTTGTCTCTGCATTTTTCAAATTTTGAAAGAATCCCTTGTTGATGTTGTTTTATGCGGTGTTATTTTCATCATTGCCTGCACTGGTAGAACTCTATTTTTGTGTGGCAGTTCATTTTGTTTTGCTAGAATAAGTTGATGGGTTCTAGAACTTTTCTTATCGAGTGCATTTTCTCTTTAGAGGCATGGTTTTTTTTTTGTTTTTTCTTGAACAAATCTGGTTGTTTGTCTTAATATGAGTGTTTTTTTGCTTGTTATCGTATAAAGCGTGTATATTTTTGCACTTTGTTGTCTGCTGCTTCTGAATGTTATTGTGTGGTTCCCAGTATTTTAGAATCTTCTTGTTGTCATTCTAGGATCATCCTGCTGTCACGATAAATATATTCCATGATTGGAATGGCATATGAGTTTTTGGCTGTCTAGACATCTGTTCAAGCATATGTCTTCTATATTATCTTTAGGTGGTCTGTATAATGAGAATGACTATTACTGGGAAAAAAGGTTTATGCAATGAAGGCTGTGACTTTCCATCGTCAAAAATAACTAATGGGAAGTCATGTTAAAATCTTGAAAGCCAAGGTTTCTTTTCAATAATAATAATAAAAAAAAAAGCCATGATAACGAAGGTATTAATAATAATGTGCTCTGAGTCATTTGCTTAAATGACGCAACTGAGGTTCATCTTTCGTCTTTGGCTCTTCATTATCTTGATATCCTTACGTCCTGCTATCTTGGATCTAGTGATTAGTTGTTTGTCAACAGATGAAAGCTCTGCTTTCTGAACTTGACTTGAAATTGAGAAAACTGCTTGCTGCTATTTGTTTTCAATGGTTGGTTTTTGCTGTCACATTTGGAAATCTGAAATTATACTCTGTGTTCTTCTGTTTGTTGCCTTGGCATCCAGATGCTATTATATCTTTTAACCATTCTTTTGTTACATTGGAAGAATAATTGCAGATGTTAATAGACGAAAGAAACGCATCAGATTCTTTCATGGGAAAGTTCATGTACATGTATGTATTCATGTAACCAAGATTACCAGCAATCATCATCTCCAAGGAGGAGGTTTCATGATGGGATTCATTTCTACTTCTACAGCTATGTCCCATGGATGGCCGAACTTCTCAGCTTCTCTTGCAATCTGAATGCCATCAAGACGAGGAAGGAGTGCTGCTATGATTATACCAAGCAAGCACACCCAAAAAGATCCCTCCCCCGTCATGTTGAAGATTGCCCTGTCAGATTACGTCCCAGTTGCAAGCATTAGTCAGTCCATGTATACATTACTTTTTTTTTTTGTGAGCTTAACTGAAGGGAGAATTTATACGGGTAATATCTACATCTGTGGAAGAGAAGAGGACATACGAGTAGCCAGCAAACATAAGAATGGCATTGAGGATCATGACACAAATGGAAGTTGCAGCAGCTATAGATCCCCAAATAACTGCATAAAAGACCCAATTCCATTGGATGATGTCCATGGCCAAGTGCAGATTAACCAGAATATCCACTTTTGGGAGCTAACAAGGCGACGTGCTGGACCGGTTGTCCTGCAAATTTATCTTTTGATCACCATTCTAAGGGCTAATACATAATATTTTAAACGTATTTGGGGTGGCCTGAGAGTTGTGTAACTCTTAACCCAAACACCGGCGGCGTTAATTTTACTTTTTTTCCTATTGGACTTTTCTAGGCCTGTTCCTTATTTGCTGAAATCTATCCACCATTTCTTAAAAAAGAAAAAAAAATCATTTTTTTATTTTTGTGATAAAGCAATATGATTCCAGCTACCAAAACTAGATTAAGACATCATCAGATTCTTCACCATTAAAACCACATGAAAAGGAATAAAAAGAAGAATTCAGGACAATAAATAGTATCCCTCAACTTTCCTTGAGGAGGACACATGACAAGGAATCATTGGAATTTGCATTGAATTTTACCAAGTGAATAATAGAATGGTTGGATGGCGACAAATTATATGACTCAGAATATTTATTATAATAATTGTTTGGAGCATCTTAAAGTTTATTGTTTTAGCATAAACTACTTTTATGATTAAAAATATATTATAAAATCCTTTCAAGATTCTTACCCCTTTTTTACATAGAAGTAAAGTCTTTATCCCCATTTAAAAAATCATTTAATTTTTTTTTTTGCTTTCATACACTGATTTTAAAAATAATTATAAAAAAATAAAAAAAATATTATTTTGATACATTTCAACACAAAAAACACTTTTAAAAGCAACCGCAACTACACTCTCCAATATTATTTTTACTTGACACCTTGCAAGAAGCAAAGAATGTTATTCTATAATTTCTCGAGGTTCCATCTACAAACACAATTTATAAATAACTGATATCTATTAATAATTCACTACATTTTCAATTAGATATTGGTTTTTGATAAATAAAAAAAAGATTTATGTTTAGATCTTCATATGATTTTAATAATGATATGATATCTCAAGGATTTATTGAAATATACCGTTAAAAAATAAATCAGTAAACACAAATCATAGTCCGTTCTAGATCTTGTAGAGTCTATTTTTGCTTTAAGAAAATGTGTGCAAGCATCTTTGTCTGCACACGCTTGTCTGATAATGTAAAGGAAGGCCCAAATTGGAAACTTGAAGACAAGAGATGGGGTTGAAGGAAAGGGTTAAGCCTGCAAGGGGTGAAAAGGACGTGCTCCAATGGCAAATACCTTCACTTCCAAAACCTGCCTAACTTTGACTGATCTTCTCAGGATTTTCTTTTCCCCATGCCAAACAAAAAGCATGGGACCTGTCTGATATTTTGCCTCCTTGTGTGAATATTAATCTCTTAAACGTCTGATTCATAATGCCATTGAATGTGTTTGTTTCAATTATTTTTGTTTGAAAAGGTTGTAAAATTGATGTTTTCTAGTTGAATTCTTTATGATTTTGGCATCTAAAACAAGCATCAATTCAGTTTATTTTTTAAAAAAAAACAAAAAATACTTTAAAAAAATTAAACCGAAATTATCAAATCAGTAATTTTTCATGGTACATGTATTTTAAAAAACCATCAATTTAATTATTAATTATTTTTCGAACCAGAAGCAGAACATTAGTCGATTGTCGTTGAAGCTCCTTTCCTGCCTCCAATCAGACCAGGAAGTCTCACACATCTATATACTTGGTGCATGAATTTAACTCCCCGTGTCATGTCTTCCACCAGGACACCCCTGGCCTCAAACCTTGGGCAGGGAAGATGGGGATTCAGGGATGAGAGAAAGCTGGGCTCCATGGTAAAGATTTTGAACCCTCAGTAGGAGTTCAACCGTGTATGAGTTGAAATTTGTACACGAAATAGAGAAAACAGAAACAAGAATGATATCAAAACAGCCCTATCAGATCATCGCTGCTTCGAACAGGAAAGAAAGGCATGTGTTTAATGTGCAAAAGAATCTTTCCATCAAGTTTTTTGACCCGAGACATAAAAGCATGTTAGTGCTTGGAAGTCCTGAGATGCGAAAAGAAGAGTCCATGGTTGATGTGGTAGATACTGTTGCCAGCTTTTGAGTGCTGCTGCCTGCTAGAATTCCACATCTTTCTTGTAACTTCAGCTAACATCCATCGACTCTTCCTGGACTCCACCACTACTTACTTTGTCTCTGCCGTCTGTGTGAGGGTGTGTTGTGCACACAGGAAAAGAAGCATTTCTGTTCAAGTACCTTTAGAAAAACTGGTCAAGTGCATTGAACGAGCTGAGAAAGTGGAGGCATTATAAGGTCACTTTCTAATCATATCTAGCAGGATCAAAAAACAGACCAAGCAAGGAATGCAGGGATCTTGCACAAACACAAAATACAGCATAATGTATGAAACCACCATATATTGATATATGTGCACATATATTTAACTACATGCCGATATAAACTTTTCGACAGCAGTACTGAACATGGGTTTGGTCCTTGCCAATTCTTTATTGGCCCTTCTTCAATACTGCATTGAAAGCAACCTAGAAATCCTAGACTTGGCAACATAAAGTAGCAGAACATAAACTCAGAAGTTCACAAACATCTACATATACGAACATATTAAGCTACTAAAACTCCCAAGGAAGAAGTTTCAGCACTATGAAGCAGAAACTGTGTTGGTGATGAAGTTTCACAACTATGAAGCAGGCTGTGTTGATGATGACTTTCTTCCCAGAGTGTTAGACGTACCACATGCCAGCATCCTGCTTTGGCATTGGATCCATGGAATAGTCAACTGGTGGCATGGTGAACGGAGAGCCAAATCTGAAGTCAGCAACATTATCATTGACATTGGCATCAAATGCAGAATCAAATGCCTTGCAGTGATCAAACTGAATTTCAGTTGATGGGAAAGCAGAACTGTTCACTGGCATGCTGGTCACTTCAGTTATGTTGTTTCCCATTATAGCCCCTTGGCCATAGAAGCTATCATCAAGCTGAAATTGGAATTTCTGCTGTTGCTGTTGATTTTGACCACCAATAACATTAGCATTCCTAGAATCCAGCTGAAACTGAAATTTCTGTTGTTGCTGTTGCTGCGGCAGATTTTGGTCCCCCATAAAATTGACATTCCTGCGGTCCAGATGGAATTGAAATTTCTGCTCTTGCAGTTGCTGCTGATTTTGATCTCCGATAACATTGGCACTCCCAGGATTCATGTTCTTGTCTCGCTGAAGATTGGTATCATAGAAAGACATAAGATCAGAAATCGATTTTTTCCCATCTTCTGGAAGTCCAAGCCCTGAAACGTTAAATGAAGGGGTCTGGTTTGGAGCTGCTGCCTTAGTTTGGGGAAATGGGAGAGAAAACACAGCTGGTTTGTCACTGTTAATTTGGAAATTAGACATTCCAAATCCCTGAGAAGTGTTAGTGCCGTATGAGCAATTCATTTGGTGATTATTTCTTGCAGTGACGTCGAGAAACCCAAATCTGGAATCATTGTAGGGGCATTGAGGATACTCGCACCTAAACATCTTTTGATCAACCATCATGTGTGGCTCACCAGCAGGCTGCTTCCTTTTCTGAATGAAACTCATGTTTGTCTCAACATGTTCTCCCTTAATTTGTGGAGCCACTGGTGGCATCATAAATATATCTCTTGGTCCAGCAGCTGTTGCCATGTTGAAAAGATTGACATCAAGAGGTTTGCAATCCTCTACTTCAACATTGGGTTCATCATCCACTCCTTCAACATCATAATCACTGGAATCGCTGATGATAAAAGAACCACTTCCACCAGCAGATATGGGAACGCAGCTATCTGGATATAATTTTCGAGACAGTGCTTCTTCCTGATTAATTATTGCCAACCAAGTGGCGCTCTCCTTGGCAGTCATTTTATCCTGTAAACATTTAGACTGACGAACAAGCTTGCGAATCTTGGCAATATCAGGAGACAAGTGCTTAATCACTGCTGTTAGAACACTGACTTTCCAAGCCTTCTTCAGATCATGGGGCTTCTTGTATGGAGGAGGACCCTGATCCTTGGGCAAACCCTGTTGAGGCCACCATTCCTCATTCCCAGTGGGCCACCATGGGGGGGCAACGCCTTTCTCCAGGGGGAAACGCCTCTGAGGTGGATCACAGTGCTGCATCAGGGCTGACAGAAGCGATCCAAGAGTTGTATCCTGAAGTTCCTGCAAGGTGTGAGGTGTGGATGCTGCTGGACCACAATCTTCACTCTTTCCAGGGATTGCATGGTCTGCTTGATACTTGGAAATAGCAGCAGGCCCATTCCGATCAAACCTGACTTTTTCCTTCCACCATCCCCGGAGATTGTCAGATGCTCCACTCACTGGCTTTCCCTTCTCAGGAATGATCCCATACACAAAACCCTGAGCTTTGCAAACTTCCATCATTTTCAGCATATATTTCAGGATACCATCTTGAGCTCGTGACATCTTCTTCCTTCGTGCTTGCTCCTGCGACTGACGCTGTTTTGCATTATCAACAACTTCTGTATTCTTACTCTGCTCTTTAAGTCGCCTAAGCAACATTCTGTCTCTCCACATCCTCCTCTCCAACTCGTCCACATCCATCTCTTCATCGCTGTAATCCTCCTCGATTGTTGCCTCTGGTTCGCATTCTGGAACCACATCCATTTCTCCAGGAGCAGCCGAGAAAAAGTCCAGATTGTTGCAAAATCCCATTTCTTCAAAGATTCCCATTTCAGCACACGCCAGAGTCAGCTTGGTTTTAAGAAATGGATGGATGACTAAGCTCAGTTAAGATTGGCTTCACCTCTCTTGCGATATCAATCTCCGTGCACAGCTATCGCTTAGAAGCTCACCTATTCTTATACTTTGCAATTCAGAGTATATGATGCAGGAAGAGGCAGCCACAGCTAAGCTCCTGCGAGCCAAATAAATGCACTTAAATAATTGGTGAAAGTTTCTCCAATACTCTATCTTGCAGTAGATCGTGTACAATGAATCATTAAACTCTGATTTAATGTAAAACACAGAGTATGGAATAGCATAGACACCATGAATTAGACTAATACCTAATTACCAAACAATAAAAAACAGAGTAACTGTTTTAGAAGACCGACAAAGCGTATACCCACCGACATACAAATATAATCATATGTCCATTACGGCTCTCTTTAGCTGGACATTTGTAAGACAAACAAAAAAACAAATATGCAAACATAACATACAGCAAGCTTTATCATCAACAGCATCAGAACCAGTTACGGTTTGAAACAAATGAACTTGCTTTTCTCGTGTCAGTGAGAAAAATAATTCCAGAGATATGAAAACTGCATGCAACCTGATGGTAAATCAATATCACCAAGAAGCAGACAACATAAATTCAAATCCTAAGCGAAAAAACCGCGGATCCCAACCTCCACTCGGACACGTCAACAGGGTGTCTAGGCGGTGGGCTATGTCTTGACATGCCCAACAACTAGTCTTAATTACATCTAAGCATACCTATATTACCAAAAAAAAAACCAATAATAATATAATGAAATTAGATACAATACCTCAACCCCATTTTACATGTCAAGATATCAAGAAAACACAAAAATTTTTCAAATTAAAAGTTAGCAACCAACGACTCAGTCATAAGCACAGTTACAAAATAAACAAGAGGGCACCATCTTCACTGATGATCATCATAACATAGAAGCAAAAGTTTTAAGAGGGTCAAAACTATAATCCATATAAACCGTAGATCTACCTGTAACTGGATTTTGTTACATCACTAACAACTAAGATTAAACAGCATGTGATTCTCTACCAAAAATAAGAGAGAGAGAGATGTGTGTGATTATTCATAGCTTATTAGACAAAAAAACTTCCAGCAAAATTGCTTGTTAAGTAAGCAGAGAAAAAAGAAAGAAAGAAACTCACCCTTTCAACAATAACAACACACTCACCCTTTCAACAATAACAACACTGTAAGTCTTTAACAAAATCAGATGTTAGATCTTTTAAGATGAATTTCAAGCCTTTTGTTACACAAACAAGTATAATAAGTCTCCTAGAGCCATCTTTCCTGAAAACTAAGCGGTGAAAGGACACAACGCGCCATGAATTAGCAGGGAACCAAAAGGGTCATCACTCATCACCATGATACATGAAAAGACACTAAGAATCAACAGGATTCCTTTTTCTGTGTGACATAAATGATGATTAATTAATTACAAGATATTGATTGATATCAACAATTAATAGTGTGTACAAAATTCCACGACAGTACAATTAATAAGCACAGAAGATCAAGCAACATAACAACACTTAACCACGAAAGACATGGTTTGATACAAAATTTAAGACATGGGATCCAAGATTTATTGATAAATAAAGAAATGAAGAAAAAAATTGTATCTTTACCAAGTTAATGAGTTGTGGATTCGTAAGAGCTGCTGCAACCATTGAAGAAATTAACAAAGTTTCTCTCTTCTACCTTTCTGGGGTTAAGAAGAAGAAGAGGAAGAAAAGGAGGAAGAAGAAGGAGAAGAAGAATCTCTCTTCTCTTGTGTCATGATATTGCTCTTATGCTTACTGTTTAGACAGAGAGAGAAGAAGTAGGGACCTTAAATGCCTTAAAGCCGTTTGGGTTAAATTTTTCTACTGCTACTGTCCCATGGAGAAAAAAAAAACAAGGAGAAAAATGCAAGGAGGGAGGGAGAAAGGTGGCAAATTGTCTGAAAGAGGCAGATAAATGGAAAGAAGTCTATTTGGGTGGGTGAATTTATAGATAACCATGGTTAGGGTGGCTTTCACCGTGGTTAAACCGTGGTGATGGTTGGAGTTTTGGATAATTTGGAGTTATTCATTTATTTTCTTGAGAGTTTGCAAAGAGTTTATTATATTGGGATTTTCTCTTGTGTGCTTATTCACACTCAAAGTATGGTGTTTTATGGCAATGTTGGTGGACAAATGGGTGTAGATGAAGGGGAAAAAAAAAGATTTTGGTGAGGGATGGACTCAAAAGAAGCTAGGCATCATTTTTTTTTCAAGTTTGGTGGTGGAGAAATTATTATTTTTTTAATTCTTTGATAACTTTTTTGTTCAAAAGAATTAGGATTTACTTAACATGAAAAAAAAACTCATTTAAAGTAGAATTTTATAAATGGTGTAAAATTTATTTTTGAAAATGATATAAATAAGAATAATGAAAAGTAATTATTTTTTCTTTCTTTGTGCGATTCTTCTAGTTTTTAAATTTCAAAAGATAATTTAAAAGTGAGATTATCATTTTTTTTCTATTTCATTTATAAAATTCTTAGATTGAAGTAAATGAATCATTCATTTTTAAAAATTATGTAAATTACCAAACCAATCTTTCAAACTTTATAATTATTTCGTATTATTATTTAAAGAATTATTAATCTATTATAATTTATTTATTTAAGACAGAACAGTCATATATTAATTAGATATTAATCTCAAATTTATTATTTCAAGAACAATAAAAAAACTTGCTCTGATTATTTTAAAATCACAAGCTAGTATAAAATTTCCCTGGTGGGATTTAACAAAAGTTGCAAGAACCACTCAATATGAACACAAACTATTGAAATCTCCTCGTAAAAAATTAAGGCCCCGTTTATTTGCTGAAAAATAATTTTTTTTAAAGTGAATTTCGGGAAAGTGAATTATTTTCTGATGTTTGGTAATGTAATGGAAAATAAGTTGGAAAATATTTTCTAATGTTTGGTTATGTTATGAAAAATGAGTTGAAAAATAACTTATTAATGTTTTATTTTTTTCAAGTTTATTAAAATAATGATGAACAAATCTTACAAATTAAAAAGTTGAACGAGAATGAAACTGAAAAAAAATATAATTTCATAAATTATCTTAAATAAGATAAATAATAATTAAAATAATAAAGATCAAATCTAAAAAATAAAAAAATTGAAAGATGAAGAAATTAAAATAATAATAATTAACATTCATAAATTATTTCAAAAAAATAAGTAACAATCAAAAGAACGAGGATCAAATTTGATAGATAAAAAATTTAAATTAAAAAATGATAATAGAAAAGCAAATAACAATTATAAAAATAAGGACCAAAATTAATATAAAAATTAAATTATAAGGGATGAAATTGAAAAACAAATATTCAAAACAATATATATATATAGCAATCATAAATTTGAGGACCAAATTTTATATAATCAGCAAATAATATGATATTTCTAAATTTTTCATAACTTTCAAAAAATGTTTTCCGCTTAAAATAAAAGGAAAATATTTTTCTGAAAACCAAGCTATATTTTTCTTTGATTGAAAAGTGTTTTTCGTTGACAGAAAAATATTTTCTATTGGCTAATTTATCTAATGACAAATAAATATAAAAAAATTTAATTTTTTTTTTAAAAAACCAGTTTTCGAGAAACAAACGTGTTTAAATGAATGATGAAAATAGTGGTGTGAGTAACTACACCATAAGTTTTCTGGAATGGAAACGGACAGCACTTAGAGTCGGGGCGGCTCCCGAACGTGCATGTATGGAAACCTTGCTTCGTGGAAGGAGGTCAAACCTTGATTAATTAATTATATTTACTTGATTTCATAGTTTTTATTTTAATTATTTTATTGGATTTCAGTTTACCCTCTATTTTTTTTTTTAAGTTCCAAGACAGTCACCAACATCTGGGCAGGCTAGATATTTTAAGATTTTTAATGCCAGCTTTATAATTAAATTAAATTAAATTAAATTGATTTTTACACCTTCTAAATTTGTGCTTTGCTTGTGACCTTGGAGCCCTTCTTGGGCTTGACAGTTTGCTCTATCTTATCTTATTTTCTAAAATTGCCGGATATATTTTGTACGGTACACTGATTTTGCTATATGTAATCACAATAAAGTTTTTCCTGCCTGTGATTTAAATTAAGAAAGTCATGATTATATTCCCAAAAAAAAAGAAAAAAACAAAGTTTTGATTGTTTTCTATTCTGCTTCAATCGCTGATAGCACACACTTGATTTTGGTATAGTTCCAGCTGGTCAATTCAGGAATTTGATTAATATGTTTCTTGGCCAAGTGAGATGTTTAAACCTAGGCAGAACAATAAAATAATTATGAAAATTCTAAGAAGTATAGCAGATGGGATTTTATATTTGTTTTCTAGAAATCACTAGTTCGAGTCTCACAAATTTTAAAGCCACTAGAGACTTACATAATCGTTAACTTTAGGGTCCATGTGATTAGTTGGGGTACACACAAGCTTCGACAGACATGGCTTAAAATTTAAAATTTAAATTTGTTTTTTAGAAATCACCAGTTTGAATCTCACAAACTTCAAGACTACTAGAGACTTATATGATCGTTAACTTTAGGGTCCATGTGATTAGTTGGGATGCACTCAAACTGGGACAGACACCATATTAATTAAAAATAATAAAATAATTATGAAATTGCTAATAGGGACACACATGCAGGTTAAATTTAGTATAATATCCAACATTACATGGAATTTCTCGATTTATTAAATTTTCTCAGGTGAATCTATGCGGAATGCCCATGTGAATAATTAGGAGTTAACGATATTGTTATATATAAAATTAAAAAAAATAAATAAAATAAAAAAATGCAATGAGGTGGAGTGTAGCTGCACATTATTGCTGAAGTGTCTCCAAGGTTCATTGAACCTACACTCTAAGGTGGCGCTTTCCTGCTTTGGTTTCAGTTTTATTCCTTCCAACTTGCTCGTCCAGTGTATTTTAATTAATGTTTGTAGCATTAATAATGCCGTGTCCGGTGGCTTTTCAAGCATATATTCAAGATTAGACAGTGTATTACACTGATTCAAGACGAGTTTAAACATTAATCACACCTCTCATCCTTTAAAAACAAATAATATGATATGTTTCGGTCAAAACTATATATTATTATTATTATTATTCATCAACTACTTCAAAATAGAAGCCAAGTTGCTAGCATTGACTGGCAAGCAAACCAGGAAGAAAGGATGGCTTCGTCACAGGCACACACACATTTATATAGAATGATGCCGCGCAGACAACTACGTTGGTAGCATTTAATGATGGTGGTAAAAGATTCTTTGTTTTTTCATTTTAAAAATATATTTTTTAATTATTATTTTTTAAAATTTTTAATTATTTTGATATGTTGATGTTAAAAATATTTGTTTTTTTAAAAAATAACCGTTACCAAACTTCGTTACAACTTGATTTGATTTTTAAAAATATTTTTTATTTTTTATTTTTATTTTGAAATAATTAAGTTTATTCAGTGGATTTAAGGTGGCGAGTTTATTAACTTTGATTTTGAAGTTGTGTGTTTATTTATTTTTGTTTTTTAAATGTTTTTTTGAAAAAATATTATTTTTTTTGGTGCTTCGTATTATTTATTTTTGAGTTATAAGATTGTTTTGATGTGTTTATATTAAAAATAAATTTTAAAAAATAAAAAATATTATATTAATATATCTACAAATAAAAAAAATACTTTAAGGCTCTAATAAAACGACAAGCATGGGCCGCATAAGCAAAGCTGGTCATAGTAAAGATGAAGAAAAATATGACTATTCACCAACGACCACAGAATATCTACTGATACACAAGTTGAGAACAGCAAGTGTGGCATAAGCAAAGCCGGTCACAGTAAATATCTGGAAAAATATGACCTATCATCCAACGACCACAGAAACTGCCGTCGATGTCATTATTTCTACTCAGCAGTAAAAATCAAAACCTTTTTTTTTCTTAAAAAGAAAAAGGAACCACCAGCAGCAGCAGCAGGAGCAGCCGCCACGCAGATGGCGCAAGCAACTGCCTCCTTGTAAAAAATCCACCTAAAAGTCCCTCTCAGAACTTGACACGTACTACCTCCAGTGAGTCCCGCCTTGTCTTAAGAATGGTGGGGGACATGTCTGCTCCTCGAATCAAATGATTCAATCACGTGGCAGCTAACCCCTTCTTCCTTCCTTTGTCCGTTCCCTTGCAAATTTTGTGGTCTTTCACTGGTTTACAGTCATCGGATTAAAAAAAGCTTTAAATATAATAAAAAAATATCTCTTCACTTAACCCAAGTTGAAAATTAAATTATATGTAAGGTTTTTTTGGTATAATTCTATCGAAAGAGTACATAATTGAAATAAATAAAAGGGGAGCGGAAAGAAAAAAAAATTGGAGGCAGGCAATAAAGAACGAAGAAGAAGAGGCGAGTAATTTTGAGATATTCATGTTTTAGATTTGTTTTTAAAAAATTATTAGTTTGAATTTTATAAATTTTAAAATTATTAAAAATTTATATAATTATTAATTTTAAAATTTATGAAATTAATTAAAATATATTTAAACTGTTTAGACATTCATATTAATAATAATAAAAAAAAACAGAAAAAGAGGAGAGTGGAGCTCTATATTGAAGCAGTATCACCCCTTGCAAGAATTGCTAGAGGACATGATGATATTTTGGCACTAGAGGACATGGGGATTGACACTCTCGTAATTCAAGCCAAGTTCATGATAGTGACTGAGACTTTTAATTTGATTGTTCCTTCTTGCCTCCTCCTCTTCTTCGCCAGTTCTTCCCATATGGATGCAATATATGGATGCCACCCGTAGTTCTTTTCTGTTCTTGAAACGCTGTGTTTTTAGATCTGGCTCGCCCTCTCGATTCCTTCTGGATAAGTGTTGCCGCGGGACTTCACTTGGATATAATAATAATAATAATAAATTCTAGAAGTGATAAAATTCCACCGTAAAGTTTAATTTTTTTTTTAATTCAAAATAATATTATTTTAATTTAAACTAATATTTAAATAACATTGTTTTAATTAACTCAAATCAAGTCATTCAATCATTTACTTGGATCGTTAACTTGGTCATGGATCAAATAGGGTTTAATAATTTTAATCTGGAATCATTCCTTTATTGCTGTGTGTGAAAGTGCATAAAGTTTGCATTTACTACAACTTTGGGGTTTAGAGCGGAAATAATAATTTGTTGTTGATTCAGTTAATTAAGTATTTGCACTATCCATTCCAATTAATTAAGTATAGTTTTTTTTTTTTTTAATTATGAGTTTATCCCGTGTCTAATCGAATACTCCTTCTCACCACGTTAATTATTTATTTCATTTTTTTTAATTCGGTTGGATGGGATTTTAAACAGAGATATTTAATAGATTGAATTAATAATACAAGGATTTTAAAATGAATTGATGAAAATAAACAATGGAATGGTGTTTGAAAATGTGATTGCGTTGATTTTCAAAGTATTTTTTACTCAGAAATATATTAAAATAATATTTTTTATTTTTTTAAAATTATTTTTCACATCAGCGTATCAAAATGATTTAAAAACATCAAAAAAAATATTTATTTAAAAAAAAATAAAAAAAATTTAAAATTTTTAAAATATTTTTAAAATATAAAAACAAACATGAAAATAATTGTGATTCACTGGTCTAAAATCTTGTCGGGGAATAAAACAAGATGGAAATAGAAAAAGTCAAATACACGAGGCCAAATAATGGGTTTTCACTGGATTAATTTATTGAATTATCTAGATTTAACCAGTCAATTTTCACCTATTTTTTTTAAAAAAAAGAAATCTAACCCAAGTAAAGCCATACTTAAGAACACCATCCCCCACACTTTGGTACAATTGACGATAAAAATCCTCTACCTCGAAATTCATATTATTATTATTATTATCCCACGAACGATACCATGGTTATAAATTATAATAACATAACATTATTAAACAAACATTTTAAAATATCTTCCACAAACCTATAGAATTGAGGGGATAATTTAATTTTTTGTTTCTTTACGGTAGAGTTCGTTTTGAGAGTGATAATGGCTGTAAAGCCAGGGCCTAGATGATAAGGTCAACAACTATGCTTGCCAGAGTATTGTCTGCTTGGAAGGAAGAGAAAATATCAAGCATCGTGTTTATCCCAAGTCCACTAGGCTGGACATGCGAGCTTCATCCAATTAATTACATGTATCTATCAATGGAAAAATCAAATCCCAATAATAAAATAAAATAAAAATATTAGGATATGGCCTGTTTTCATAGCCTAGTACTTCCTCTCCTATGAATTGGGTCTGGGTCACTTGAGATGAAAGGGGCCTTATATGCAAGCAAGCAAGGTCAGGCACTCGTGGGCTGCTTTCTCTTTGTTTTCAACAGAACATCCCTAGGCTAACATTTAGCTATTCCCTTTTCTTTTCTTTCTTTTCTTTTTAAAAAACGAATACATATTCTTTTAAAGAAAAAATAAAATAAATCTATCTTTGTGAGAGAATCAATTCAATATATCCAAAGGGATTTCACTTGAGAGAATGTGTTAAAAAATAATATAAATCATACCCTGAAATCTCATCTTATAATTTAAGCTTTTGGATCGAATTAGTTCTTTGATAATCTTTAAAACAATTTGAAATGAATTTATATATTTTAAAACATGAATTACAAGGAGAAATATCTTCTTTGTCTTTACTATATCTGGATTTTATGTTTTGAGATACTAACCAAACACTACTGTATATAAATGTATCTACTTAGCGACTATTTATTTTGATTTTGATATGCGGTGGAATTGAAACATTAAAAAAATAAATTAAAAAAACATTAATAATTTCTCTTGATACATTCAAACTACAATGATACATTTATAAAATATGGAATGGAATGTATAGTTTATAGTTAAAAAAAGCTGAACACTCTATTGTTCAAGAAATTATTTTGAGTTTCTTGGAATGGAATGCTTCAAAATACATGTCGACTTTTCTTAAATTATTCATTGATACAATTAGGTTGGCGATTAACAAAGGTAAATCACCTTAACAAGGAGAACAAGAAGCGTTGCCGTTGCATTATGCAGCCTTGTATTTGGTGACAACTACACAAGAAAACGTTATGGGCATAGCTTGTTATGCTTCAACATGAGAAGCACTCCCAACATTTTCAACTTGCCTTCCCCTAGTGCCTTGCACGTACAACTATGCTACCATTTTTTGCTAACATATAAAAGCCTCTCCCACCCACCATTAATCCTTGCATCATAAACAACACAACAGCAACAACAAAGGGTGCTAAACATGTCTTCTCTCAAAGCCTATGGCAAACTTGACGAGGCCGAGCAAGCACGGCTCGAGGCTCGTCGAAGAACCCGCAAAAGAATCACCATCATAAGCCTTTCTTCAATACTTCTTGTTGCCATTGTTGTTGCTGCTGTGGTGGGGACTAGTGCTTCTAGTGGAAACTCAAAGAAGGGTGGAGCTGATAAGTCACTCTCCACATCAGTCAAAGCTGTTTGTGATGTCACATTGTATAAGGATTCTTGTTACAATAACCTTGCTCCTGTGGCTAAGCCAGACCAGCTCCAACCCGAGGAGCTTTTCAAATTGGCAATCCAAGTGGCCAAGAATGAATTGTCAAAAGCCTCTCAGCATTTCTCCAAGGATGGAGGGGTGCTTTACAATGGCGTCAAGGATAATATGACAATTACAGCCTTGGAAAATTGCCAAGAGCTTTTGAGTTTGGCATTGGACCATCTTGATAACTCATTGGAAGCAGGTCATGGTGTCAGTGTGATTGATATTGTGGATGATCTAAGAACTTGGCTGAGTACTTCAGGCACTTGCTATCAAACATGCATTGATGGCCTTTCGGAGACAAAATTAAAGGCTACTGCTAATGATTATCTCAAGAGTTCAAGTGAATTGACTAGCAATAGCCTGGCAATCATCACTTGGATCTCCAAGGTTGCAAGCTCAGTGAACATCCATAGGCGCTTATTGAATTACGAAGACCAAGAGATGCCCAAGTGGCTGCATCCAGAAGCTCGTAAACTGCTTCAAAGTTCAGATTTGAACAAGGCTGATGCTATCGTGGCTCAAGATGGGTCGGGAAAGTACAGAAGAATCACTGATGCCCTCAAAGATGTTCCTGAAAAAAGCAAGAAGAGGTATGTGATCTATGTGAAGAAAGGAATTTATTTCGAAAATGTTCGTATCGAGAAGAAGCAATGGAATGTCATGATGATTGGTGATGGAATGAACGCAACAATTGTATCTGCGAGCCTGAACGTTGTCGACGGAACTCCTACATTCTCAACTGCAACATTTGGTAAGTCCTTATTCTTGTCCCACACAGGACTAATCCTCCTATATTGGTTGCGTGCTAACCAAAATTTAGCTATGGAGATAGAGATTAGAAACTTAGAATTAGCTAAATGGCTGGCAATCATGTTCCTTTTTCTGCAGCTGTGTTTGGGAAGGGATTCATTGCTAGAGATATGGGGTTCCGTAACACAGCCGGTGCAATCAAGCATCAAGCAGTGGCCCTGATGTCAAATGCTGATATGTCGGCCTTTTACAGATGCAGCATGGATGCTTTTCAGGACACTCTCTACACACATGCGAATCGGCAATTCTACCGTGAGTGCAACATTTATGGAACAGTTGATTTCATCTTTGGAAACTCAGCTGTCGTCATTCAAAACAGCAACATACTACCCAGGAAACCCATGGAAGGCCAACAGAACACCATCACTGCACAAGGCAGGATTGACCCTAATCAAAATACTGGAATTTCAATTCAGAACTGTACCATCTTGCCTTTTGGCGACTTGAGTTCTGTCAAGACTTACCTTGGCCGACCTTGGAAGAATTACTCAACAACTGTATTCATGCGTTCGATGATGGGGAGCTTGATCGACCCTGCTGGATGGCTGCCATGGATAGGAGATACAGCACCTCCTACCATATTCTACGCTGAATTTGAGAATTTCGGGCCTGGTGCTTCAACAAAGAACAGGGTTAAATGGAAGGGCTTGAAAACCATTACCAATAAACTAGCTAGGAAATTTACAGTGAAGGCATTCATCCAGGGAGAAGAGTGGCTCAAAGGCACTGGTATTAGCTACAAACCTGGTCTCTGACTGTGATACATATCGCAGAGAACATTTCCCTTTCTGTGTTCCTCTCATGTTTCTGTTCGCTTTATGTTGTTTTCCGCTACCATTTTTTGTCAATACTTTTTACCTCACAAGATTGATTGATTGTAAGTTCAGTTTGAAACAAGACTACAATCTCAAACAATGAAATTTCTTGGCTACATAAGTTACTGCTAAATACCATGTATTTTATTAATTTGATCTGACAGTCCTTACAATCTGTCTTGTTACTGAATTACAAGAAATCCAGGAAGTGTCGACTTGAGAAGAATGAAAAATATTGTGAAGCAATAAGGTCCTTATTTATAATCAAAGTAGTCCTCCAGAGAAGGGTATGTCAGTGAAAGGCAACCAAGTATCCCCCGTTGTTAAATTGTAGACAGTAAAATTCGCAGCTTGCGTAGCATTCATAAGATTATAACCAGGCCATTTCACTCTCCTGCTAGTGTTTGCACCAGGCCCATAATTCTGAAACTCACCATAGTAAATAGTGTCTAATCCAACAGTTCCATTCCATTCTAGCCATCCAGCTGGCTGAATCAGCTCTCCGATATACGATTGCATGATCACAGTTCTAGAGTACAACTTCCAAGGTCGCCCCAAAAAGTTCGAAGTGGTGTTACTGCCTGTCGAGTTCGTGTATGCCATAGCCAAATCAGGTGCAGCCTCAATTGTGCAATTTTGAATGGAAATCCCAGTATTTTGGTTTGGATCAGTACGACCTTGCGCAGTGAAGGCATTCTTCTGGTTAAGCATTGGCTTACGAGCATATAAATTGCAGTTCTGAAAGACAGCAGCAGCATTTCCGAAAATGAAATCTACAGTTCCATATATATCACATTCCCTGTAGAATTGCCTCAAGGAATGCACATAAAGAGTATCCTGATAGCCTTCAAAGCTGCACTGGTAAAAAGTGGAGAGATCAGCATTGTTCCTCAGAGCTACTGCTTGGTGCTTCTGAGGACCTGCCGTGTTCCTGAACGTAATGTATACTCCCACAAATCGCTCCCCAGAAACAGCTGCAGCATGAAATCAAAACTCGTCGGGATTTTAAACACCAGTGGAAATTCAGTCTTCAATAATCATAAATTGAGATTGTATGTGGTTAGTGTTTCAAGACAAAGATATACAAGAGACGAGAGTGTATTTTTGTCTTTTTTCACATGATCTTTGGTCTCTGTCTTTTTTTTTTTTTTGAAGAAAACAACAAAGTGGAAATTCTCTTACCAAAAGTCGAAGAATTAAAGGTTGTCCAGCCATCCATTACACTATGGTTTCCCGTGATGATGGTCCGATTAATCCCTTCTCCAATCATCATTATGTTCTTCTTCTTTTTGGGAACCACAACATACTCCTCATAAATCCCTTCTCTAACAAAAATCACAAAGTAGCCATCTTCAGGTGTTGAACTGTTTGGAGCAAATGCAATGGCATCTGTAATGGTTGTAAAGTTGTCGTCGCCATAAGGGCCAACAATCACTGAATCATTTAGAAGAATCCCGTCGCCAGAATCATCAGAAAGGATGCGTTCTCCCCTGTGGCAATTGCTTGATTTATGGCAGGATGCTGTTCTCTTTAAAGCCTGCAAATCATGGGTTCATCAGTTTCTTCATCTATACAAGTAATTAAAACCAGAAACATGATTAATCATTTACAAGAATCCAAGGCCATTTTTTTTTTGTCCTTTCCGGCTGAACCAAATAAATTATTGAGAGCCCATTAATTATAAGTCTATACATTGATACTAAGTCTCTTTATATAATTTTTTAGCTTGAATGATTAGAGTATCATTCTCTGTGTATTGATACTAAATCTCTTATCAAACAAGAATTAACAACAAAATCTAGAAAAAAATCCACCAGATTATTCGGAAAAAATCAATCTCGCATCTGTATTATTATTTTTAATTTCTTTTTTCCTGAGCTGAGACCCGAAGAGATTATAAAAAAGAAGGCCCACTGATTCAAAAAAACAAGGTAGTATATATAATTAATTTTACGCTATTGATTATAGTTTATAAACGGATCTCCCGTAATTTAATAATTGCTTAAAGAGTTGACTTTAAGAGAGTTCAAACACACAAGAGTTGTTATTTAGATACACAAACACGTGACATCCTCTGGCAGTAGCGTGCTTGTTCTCTAAAATAGCTGAGACCAAAATAGTTGACCGGACATGTGAAGGAAACCTTTTCCTCCAAGCATCATGCATGGCACACCGACACTACAATTATTTTCCTACAACCTCTTTTATTTGTCTCTAATCAATTTTATTTTATTTCTTGCTTAAACCCCATATTAATTACAATTTTATACAATAATCAATCACATCATCAATTGAGAGTGTTTATACAATGGTGGTGCGAATGATTTTTAAAAATATTTTTTTGTTTTAAAATAGATTAAGATAATTTTTTAATTTTTAATTTTTAACATCAATATATTAAAATTATAAAAAAACACTGAAAAAAATATTAATTTAATACCCTTTTCATGCAAAAGCAGAATTTTTAAATGCACCAACACAGAAAATAAGAACACAATATAATAGCTAGATCGGGAGTTGCCAAACTTCAAATCTCAAGAAGTCAGTCAAAATTACAGCTAGACATCCCATGCCAAATGGACGCAATTTTGATTTTAACACCGGTTAAAAAAACTGTTGGGTTCAGCAATTTGGTCCTCCACGACGAACAGCTGGAGCGAGCAAGCATAGGCCAATTTGATGGGCGTTGACTACGTAGAGTGGCTCCTGGCTAGTCTTGCAAGTGTACTGGTCATTTTACTAGTCTAGACAACAACTTATTGGACCACGTATACTTGAAGCCAGTTTGGTTAAAATTATAAATGTTTTTGTTTTTTGAGGTATTGATATTAAAAATAAATTAGAAAAATATTATTTTATTTTTAGATAAAAAAATAATTTAAAAGACAACTACAAACATGCTATTAGCCCCCACACATCTTTTACTCAGTTGTATCAAGCTAGCCACACGAGCAATGTTTGTTAGGATCTTCTATATACGGGGTCCCTAAATTAAACTCAAGCAAGTTAAGCACTACTTTTAGACCATAGAGCGGCCATCTGAGCCACAGTGTAGACCGTAGACTACTATATTTCTTGATTAATGAGGTGCGCATATATATATATATATATATATATATATATATATATATATATATATATATAAAAAATATATATAATCAAAAAAAACTATATAAATTATATATAATA
>Ga0325411_1000313_pt1 | contig 49698 bp, 29 predicted proteins | sample PopdelMetagenome_13_FD_206181 | JGI IMG/M metagenome (GOLD analysis project Ga0325411, IMG submission 206181) | Populus deltoides microbial communities from Bellville, Georgia, United States - Xylem-PdIQD-R4 | ecosystem: Host-associated > Plants > Phyllosphere > Stem > Wood/Secondary xylem...
AAATTAAAATTAAAATTACAAAGCATTGTCTTTAAAAGGGCTTAAAAAGAAACAACAAATAACATTGCCATAAAAAATAAAACACTTAATGTAAAAAATATAAATCTTCATTGTGCACATCTTCCCAATCAAAAAGCACATCAAGATGACAAGAACATTGCACTTTTATTCTGTAATACCATTGACATCAAAACCTTGAAATCAAGATTTAAAATTATAACATGATAAAATAAATTAGAATATATAAAAATAAAAAGTAGTGTTTTACCATCAAAGTAACTTCTGAACTAATTATCATCTGATTCTACATGTAACTTTTCACTAAATTCTACAAAATAAAAAATTAGACATGTTAAATGATTGCAAACAATTTAATTAATAAATCATAAAAACAAAATAAAAGGTGTAAGTTACTTGACTCAAGGTAACATTAAAAACAAAAAGTTATAACACTGCACTTGGAAATTGCGGGAAGAAAAAATCTTACTCTCAGATCAAATAAAACACTTTACATTAGATGTGTTCAAATGATTCCCACTTCTTTCCATCACAGGAACATCATTTCCTCCTTTCACAACATCAATTACTTTCCAATCCATTCTACCAAAAATAGGTTAAGTGCAAAGAAACAAATAACAAAACATTTGCAAGCAAACCAATGGACTACACAACCTCATGGTTTCGAGTTCGCAGGATTAATCTGTTTCGGTGATCCATTGAAGGGAAATGAAAGAAAAGCGGCTGCTACACTTACAATAGATGGAAAACAACTTATGTTTATGGCCTTTTGTTAATCAGAAAATAGAAACTACATGAATGCAGTTTTGATTTTTGTTAGACAGAATTCGTAGCTAATTGATTCCTAACTTCACAATAATGCAAGCTAGGATGTTGATAGTTCTCTTGAAGAAGAGCTCGTCAGTTATCTCAAGAATGCTAGGTACTGCTGCCTAGAAACCAAAACATTATCGACAAGAGAATAAAATAAGTAGATGACTCTTGCCATGTTCAAGATTAATTTGGTTGCGGATTGAAAAAATCAAAATAAGCAGATGACTCTTGCCATGTCCAATATTAATTTGGTTGCGGATTGACAAAATCAACTCTGGAAGAATCCTAGTCTATACACTGTAAACGTTTTTGAGCTATGGATGGCTATTTGTTTAGGTGAAGCAATAACTTGATGAATAGCATGCTGCAATGTCTAGCACTCTTAGCTTAAGTTTGCCATAGTGATTCAATTATTTCTAAGATTTATCTGAAGTCAAGAAATGTACCTCAACATCCCCCACCGCCCGCAACTGCTTCTCAGCAAATCTATGCGAAAGCTAGAAGAATCTTTATTTTTGCAAGCATTAATCTGTTTGCAGGATTTACACAAACAAGCCCTCATAGTTCCGAGTTTGCAGGATTAAACAGATAAAAACGCAACACCTTTCATCTTCAAACATGTCCAACTCACATTAAATTATTGTTTCATAATAGCCCAAATACACCAACACGCACATGACCCTTAAAAATCCCACCTTTTTCAACACACAAAGCACAATCATCCAAAAAAACACTACCCAGATCCAAAAATCTAAACTTTATCAACGCCAGTACACAACCATCTAAAACAAACAAAACCCAGCACTCAAAAAACCATATAAAAACGTAAAAGAGAGTTACTTACTGGATAAGATCTTATAACTATTGAGCTCTAGTGTTCACAAATCTCAAATACACAGATCACACTACAGAGCATATGTTTTTTTTTAAAATAAAGATTGACAGAAAAAAAATCATACCTGATGTGACAAGATTCAAGGTCAGATCGAGTGTGAGAGAGGGAGGTGACTAGTTTGCTAGATCTGGAGATTAGGTCGAGTCGGGTTGGGTGTCATGCCCGTGTGGGAGACTGGGAGAGGGATATGGCTGGTTTGTCCAGATTTGTAGAGTCAAGGACTCAGCAGAATGGATATGAAGATTGATTATTTTTTATCTGGTTTGTGAGGGTTGAGAGGGGGCTGCTGGACGACTAAGAATGTGAGAGATTTTAAGATTGATAGTTTGAGACTTAAGAAAGATGAAAGATCTGTGAACACTGAATCAATGAATTGTGATTCTGTGAATTTGTGAGGGTTGAGAGGGGGCGACTGGACGCAGAGGACGAGTATTGCTTACTAAGGTTAAGAAATTTTGTATTTATAGTACCCCTTAACTGAACTGGTTCGGTTCGGTTGGGGTTTGGTCGGTTTCAGGTTTCTTAAACCGAAACCGAACCGAACTTTTTTAAAAAAAATAATTGGTTTCATCGGTTTATTTTTTCGGTTCGGTTTTTTTGCTTATTTTTTTCTCGGTTTCTCGGTTTTTTTACTCACCCCTATCCAACACTGACAACTTCAGCATAGACAAATAATAATTCATAATAGTTTAATTATTTTGTTTATTACAAACTCTCATGATTTTTATGAATATCATAAATCATGAAAATCCTACAGCTAAATAAAATCTATTAAGAAAGTCTTACAACTACACAAAATAAGCCATTTAGTTTTGAGAAGCATATAATGAACTTGTCAAAAATAAAACAAACAAAATAAAAAGGATAATAGTTAAATTTCACATTATATCATTAACCATTGGTGGTAACATAGCATTGTATCAACCCTAAATTTGGATTTTGAGTTAACTACAAAATTCTAAATTTTCTTTAGGCATTTCAAATGCCCTTTCTTGAAATATTCTAATTAGTCTACAATATTTAAAACCTCGAAACTCCTGACCAACACATATCATATAATCTTAGACCTGAATTTGGTATTCTTACACCAGTAATTAACTTTAAACAAAACAAGCTCTTCACTCCAAGATAAATATCTTGACTTTTAGTTAACTGTAAATCTATTTAATCGTATAAACAATTCAAATTCTAATAAGACAATCTTGCTCAAAATGTATACCAATACCTTTTTTAATTTCGCTTACACGTTTATCTCATATTTGACAAATATCCTCATACTTATGGTTGATATCTTAACTTAATGATTAAGTCCCTATTTTTTATGGCCGACCCGAAGTATTCGTTTTAATCCCCACATATATGGTTGGATCCCATACTCAAATACATTTTCTATGTCTTTTAAGAACCATAAACCTGGCCTTACTCATGTGGTAGGCTCCCTTGTTCAATCGTTTTTTAATATGTCCTTCAACGACCAATAAAGCTAGCCCCACTCATATGGCAGGCTTCCATAAACACATTTCATTTATACACGTTTTCAACATAAGTTCACAAACTAAGTTTTCCATTGTAGGGTTGGTTTTAACACAACTACACAAACACATGACAATTTTATAGTTCATCATTCCAAACACCACTCATATAGCCAGCTTTCATACACATAACACAATTTAAAGTACACATTTAACAAGATTTCATGTCTTTAATCATTTCATTACTTTGCATAAACATCTCCTTATCAAAGTACAACTTAGAAATTAATCATTGAATTAATGTTGTAAACTAAGGAAGTTGAGGTGATGAGCATATACATATTCCTCTAATTGTTCTTGTCCCAATTGCCTAGGATTTTGCAATTAATGCCTCTCTTGCATCACCCAAGGTCTTACATCAAATTCACTCTTTAAATATCAAGAATGTACTTCTCAATATTCTTTTAACAATTTGAGTACTTTTTACTCATGAATACATGTTTTCTTACATTATCTCATATTAAACTTAAGGTTCCAACTCTTAACATTCCAATATAAACAATGTTATCATGTAAGCTTATTTCATGCATACACACATATTATGCTTTTTGTTTTCATATAACAATCACCCATCTTCTTTAAATAACCTAAAAGAATAAAAGAAAATAAAGAAAAAGTCAAAACACAAAATCGAGCCATCGCAAAATAGTAGCCAATACGATCTAGTCATTTTTCAAAACAATTAGCCCATTTTGGCTTTTAAAACATTTCCTCTTTCCTTTCTCTGTAGTCGAACCTTCATCCTTGAAATATTTTGTTCTTATTTCCTTTTAAGATTAACTTAATCTCATACAAATTTTATACTTAACACACCAAATGATGGATTCTTTAAGGACATACTCTTAATTACTACAAACTCCCTTTTTCCCATTAAACTCATGAGGATTAAATCCCTATCATCTATAAGGGTTTTCTTTTCCAATATTTCACGAAATTATACTTAATTTTATTCCATATTCATAAAATTTCATCAAGAAATCATAATTTCTTCCCCAAAATTTCTCAAAATCGTATAATTCAAGAATTCAAGAAATTCAATCTTTCATCAAGATTTCATGCAAATAACTACATATAATTCATCAAAGATATTCACTTATCAATAAACATGCATAAATTTACAACAAAGAATACACACCAAGAATCCTTGTCTTGGTTAAACCTATATCTCTAAGGTGTGGGGTTGTTTCTTCAATAAATCAATATATTCTTCACAATCAAGCCTTATACTAACGAAATCTAGATATATTTTCATAATAAGCCTAATTTTCCTAAATTATCTTCAAGAAACCTAATTTCAAGATTTAGGGATTTTATATTTTATTGAATTCTTTATTTTTTTCATCTTGTAATCCCTCAAACTCAAGTTTTCTATAAATTAACACAACCAATTATGTCAAAACACCCTTCAATTTTTCAATTCCATATAAACCTTAGTTTCTAAGTTTTAGGGGTTTACACTTTTCCCTACAATAATTTTCCCTAAATTATCTTCAAGAACCCTAATTTTAAGATTTAAGGATTTCATATTTTATTTAATTCTTTATGTTTTTCATCTTGTAATCTCTCTAACTCAAATTTTCTACAAACTATCACAACCAATTATGTCAAAACACCCTTCAAGTTTTCAATTCCATATAAACCCTAATTTTTAAATTTTAGGCGTTTACACTTTTCCCCGAGTGTTTTAGTAATATAAAGATTGGGTGTTTAGAGTGCCTTACCAAGTGGTTTCATATCAATTCAAACTTGATTGATCAATCCTTCTTCTCCTCCATAATCCCTCTGTTTCTCCTTGTTTTTCTTGAACTCTTTATAGGTTTTTTTTTTTAATAAGTGTCCAACCCGACATTGCGACGTCCCTAAAAATTATCCTTTTGAAAAGAACAGATTTCTGGCATCTTGTTCTTTGATGGGGAAAGGTCTCGTTTAAGGAGTCGCCACCTAGTATTATGGTCACTAGGAAACCTGACTGGTCAGAAGAGATTCTATGGTGCGGGACTGGTTGTGGCTAGGAAAGGTATTAGCACCCCTAGCGCACCTTACCTGAGGTCAGCTGCATTGCTAATCTTGTCTTAAATTGCTAAAATTTTTGTTTATTTGTGTTATGACAATTCACTAGTAATATTCCTGACTCTGGCGTCAGTGAATATTTAATTACAGATACTTCCAACGCTGGTGTTGGTAAATATTCCATTCCGGGTAATTCCAACTCCGGCGTTGGTAACTCAACTACGAATAATTTCAACTCTGGTGTTGGTAAAAATTTTACTACGATAATTCCACCTCTAGCATTGGTAAAAATTTGTAGCTAAAAAAATCATTAAAATCATTTTTTTTATTCTGGCATCAGTGAATAAAATCAATAAAAACACATTTATTTTCTTATTTCTAATGTATGCAATTTCTATTTCTATTTTTTTATTTCTATTTTTATTTTTATTTATCCTTTTTTATTTTTATTTATTTTTTAGGGCTAGGTCCAGCTCAGCCCATGTGGGCTGGGCTGGACCTAGCAGGCCTAGCCGAGTCACAGACTTGACCCGGCTGGCCATTGCTTTTTACCTGTAGACGTGCGTGAACTGCTCACACACGCCTGTTACAGGAACATGTAATTAAAATGCAGAGAGGAAAAATGCAGCTTACTTGTTGCTGAACATGTAATTAAAATGTAGAGAGGGAAAACACAGCTTACTTGTTGCTGCAGTTGAAGATGAAGATGAAGGTGATGGAGGGCTGGCCGGCTAATGCTATTTTCTCCTCCTCTTGTTCTTCCTCTAGTCTTCTTTCTTTCTATCTTCTTTTTACTTTTATAGGTTCCTTCCTCTTCTCTAATCTCTCTCTCTCTCTCTCTCTCTCTCTCTACTATGTTTGCTCTGTTCTTTTTTCTTGTGTCACCTGTGTTTGTTCCTTTTTTTTTCTGGTTTCTTGGTTCTCTCTCTGTGTTTTCTATCCTCCTTTGTTCTATGTGTGTTTCCTCCTCCCTGGTTTTCATTTTTCTTTTTCTCTATGTTCGCTCCCTGGTTCTCTGTTTATTTTTTACTTGACCGTCTTCTCCCCTGTGTTATGCCCTCCAGTTCATTCTCTGTTTTTTTGTTCTTTTTCTTTCCTATATACTCTATGTTTTCCTTCTTTTTGTTCACTCTGCCAATTCCTCTCTCTTTTTATTCCTTTCTGTTCCTGTCCCTCCCCCTGCGCAAGGTTGCCTTTGCCCAGCTTTTATAAGGCCAGAGACAGCCCCGGTGGTGATAACAGTCGGCAGTAATGGCGTGGGGCGTTCCATTCAATGAAGAAGCGTCTCTACCTTTAATGGCAGAGCCGTTGCAGAGGAAGAGGACGAGCGAACGGTCGCCTGCAAAACGACTCCGTTTTCCAATTCTAAAGGCTGCTTTCAATTTGGTCCTTGGAATTCTTGTAATTTTGCAATCAAGCCCCTGATTAAAATGTAATTGGATCCTTTCATTTCCGTGCTATTTTCAAGCTAGTCCTTGGATTTTAATTTTTGCAATTTGGACCTCAATTAAACCCCAAACTTTGATATTTCTTCAATTAAGTCCTTGATTCCATTAATTAAATTAATTCCAAGTTCTATTAAGTCTAAACACTTATCAATTCTCCAATTAAACCCTTGATTTGATTAATTAAACTAATTCCAAGCTCAATTAAGTCTCAAAACTTATCAATTCTCCATTTAAGCCCTTGATTTGATTAATTAAACTAGTCAAGAGTTTAATTAATCTCTAAACTTCCAAACATGTTGCCTTTAACCCAAATTTTAATTCATTCTTCATTTATTTCATTTTTTTTATTTCATAAGCAAGTTACAAGCTTTTTCTTTCACAAAGAAAATAAGTTCAGGTTCTTGCCTTTATTCCTCTCTTCTTTTCTTTTCTTTTTTTTTTTATAACCGTATCCTCTCCCTTTTTAGTATAGGAGAAATGGTTGTTCCTTTTTTTTTTAGTCCTTAGACTTTCTATTTTCCAATTATGGTGCTTCCCTCCTAAATTGTTCCTAAAATTTAGCCCTACTCCCTTCATACAATTTCAGTCCTTTTTTTCTTTTTATAAAAAGGTTAGGGATGTTGCACATTCTATCTCATTTTGTATCTTTCTTATCATAATCCTCATTGTCTTTGTCCCTAAGATATATGTCAGCCTCTAAGCTAGATTATTGGTATAAAATTTCTCACCTACCTAAAGATTTAAGAATTCTTATTATAAAAATCCTTCTCGTAAACTCTTATAAAATCTTTAAGAAAAATAACTCTACTTTCTTCTAAAAAAACCTTTAAAAATTTGATAAAACCTCAGATTTTATCCTATAAAAAAAATTGTATAGGCTCCAAGATTTGATCAACACTTGATCCCATCATCAACCTTATAATAGCTCAACCCTCGCTTTCCTACACAAATTAATTATTCAATGGCTAGCTCAAGGATATACTCATGTCTATATAGGAGCCATTCATCTTTCCCTTACCTTTTATGTAGGAAAAGACTCTTTGTAATCTTTGATTCTTATTTTATGCAACATAAATAAACATATTTAGTCACCATCCAAACAATGTCAGATGCATAAATGGTGTTCTTGACACTCTTCCCTAATATCCGGATCCATCTTACATATCCAGGTCTAGTTAGAGTTCTTAAAGCACATGAATAGATCATAAGTGCTCCTATGATATCCAATATCCACTCTGCCACTCTCCATGTTAAACTTGCTTTCCGAGTCCAAAATCATGCTTTGGACTTATTAACTCCTTTTCTAACAAGACTTTCTCTTGTTAATAGTTGAAGTTGGACAAACTATAACTTGCATCTTTGTTCCTCAACAACTCAATAGAGATAAGCTCATTCAAATATTGTCTGGCTCATTGGTAAAAACCTATGAACAATTCCATTTTATAGTTCAACCTTTATAAAGTTTTAACCTAGTCTTCATCACTAAGAAAGATGGATTAGTCTAGATCTCTTTCTTGAAAGACTAAAAAACACCCTTATCATTAAGAATTTATATTGATGATGTTATAATGGTTGATGAAGATTATTGATCACTTTTTATCCCTATACAATAGTTTCTATTTGATGATCATATTATTTATGAAGCAGAATATGATGATGTACACAAGCTTTTTGATCCATTTGGTTATATATGCTTTTTATGTAATTCTTTCTTTAATGACTCAAAGAATCTTATTGTCAAAAGAAGAAAAAACCAACTTCATAGAAGCGTCTCTAACAAAGATATGAAAATAGAGATCCTAAAGTTGGGTTGCTTAGTGAACTTTTAGGAAAGTTTAACTATCATGTATTTTTATACCATGAAGAATAGTAAAGTCAATACTTCTCATTTTCTTTACAAAACAATTGCACAACTCCTAACTCTACCAGAGTCATAAGACTGTTACATGTTACAAGACTCTTATGAAGAAGACTATTCTCCTTTGGTATATAACTCCACAAAAAAAAAAAGACTAAACTTACCTAAAAAGTAAAGGATTCTATAACATAGAATCTTAATGGTAGTGAAAGAGGATCTGATGGTGTTGGCAGGGGATACAATGGTACTAGTAGAGGATCCAGTTATGCTGAAAGAGGATTCATTGGTACTAATAGAGGATCCATTGGTGCTAGTAGAGGATTGAAAGGTTCTAGAGGTAGGATAGTTGATAGAGATGGTAGAAATTGTGCCTCTTCTTAACCCTTAACACAAACATATATGAGTCTCCTAAGTATATATGGTAGTTTTATTAGTTTGATTATAATTCTATTAATAATCAATGTTCTTTGAAATTTTAGATTGATGATAGTATTTCTTCTTAACACTCTACCCAAACTAGCTGTATTAATTGAAGAATGGAGAAGAGTGGTGTCTTTGAGCAATATGGATTTGTTTTAACTGTTTCAAGTAACAAGAAGAAAAATATCATGGATCTTTATGGTTGTTGTTTTGTTATCTTCATCTTTTAATGTGCATACTTTTTGTTGATGAAATTGCTTTAATGTATATGCTTTTGTTATATTTTATATTTATATTTCTTGTATTTTGTTTACTAAGGAATAACTCCTTTTTATTTCATTTGTTAAACAAGAATAATATAATAGTTAGAAACATTAATATTATATATACTAAATTAGCAACCAACAATAACTTCACACTTGCAAAACTAACCTTCATGTAGCGATTCTTGATCCAAACTACATGTATCTTCTCTTTCATTTTCTTCACTTCATCTAGTATTTGCTCGACATCATTAACACTTCCTTCCTCTCCAGTAGTTATTCAGTTTTATTTATAGGCTTGCAACAATTAATGAATGCTTTATTGGATGACTTGCCATAATATTTATAAAATAGATTGTTTTTACTAGCTATTGTTTTTTATAATCTAACAACTATTATTTTTTTCATATTTCATGCACTTTCTATTTTTGTACTTTAGTCCATCTATGTTATTGTACGCTTGTATGCTATTAACATTTGATATAGATGATAACAAGTTGATAATGTTTGTGCTTGTTGCGCTGAAATTTTTGGTTGTATGTGTGCCTCCAAATTCTGGTAGTGTGCGCGCTAGATTTTTTAGGTAAGGTTTGTGATGGAATTTTGACTATGTGTTTATTGAATTTTTTAGTAGTGTTTATGCTGGAATTTTAGCTATGTGTTTCTTGGAATCATTGTGAAAAAAGGAAAGAATATATTGGTTTTGAGTTATGATTAATAAGGAGAAGAATGAGATGAATATGGTGGTCAGTTGGTGTGCTCAGATGGTTTTTTTTTTTTTTGTTGATAAAGTGGCTTTTGTTGGAAATGGTTGCTTGGTTGAGAGAATAAAATGTCAAAAAATGAAGAATTTGATATGTGTTTGTGGCGGGAAATGACGAGAAAAAAGGACGAAATGTGGTTAAAAACATGTTAATGATGATATTTTTATAATTATAATGCAAATAAACAACGACTTGTTTTTTTAAAATAAGCAGCAACAACAATGTCATTGGCATTTTCATTACTTTTACATAACATGGGCTCTTTAGTTACTAAATAAAATATAATAAAAACAATATAAGTAATTCAATTTTTTTTGTTGATTTTTTATGTGTTTAATTGAAGATGTAAAGAGTTATGGATTTATAAACTCCAAATATAAACAATAATTATTTAAAGAATAGAGAAAAAATAACAAAAATAAAAAAAAATACAAGATATTAGTGTAATTTTCTTTAAACTAAAAGAACAAGGACATAAGATGAAGAAATTGAAGCTTAAGAGATCCAATGGAACTTTTACATATCTTTTGTGGAAAATTTCTCTATTTCTTCCTTCATATCAATTTTGATCCTTTATCTCTCAATATTTTTTTATAAAAAAAACTAAAACTCTATTTTGCAAAACTAGTTATTAATTTAATGTCATAGCATTTGACAACACATTAGATATGTGAGGGAAAACATATGAAAACATATTTAAGTGTATAAAACCATGAAAACATAAATTTCAAGGATTAAATTGAAAATAAAATAAAATTTAATGAGTGTTTTTAAAACCTTACAAAATACAGGTGCCAAAATATAAAAAATTGGCATAATGCACACTTGTTTTTACAAGGGAGGTGAATAATGTATTTTTGAACAATAAAAGATATATGGTTTAAATTTTGTTTGTTAATTGCTAAATTCTTGTTCCTATCTGTCCATTTCTTTCGATAATCTTATTTTTTTAAAAAAATTCATCAGCCTTTCATTTTCCACAAGACAAGTTCACTATGGATTGAAATATTGAAATAACTATTTTCCCCTTCACAAATAAAATCAATTAAATTAGTCTTTTTCATGGGGTGCATTATCATTGTTATATTGATCGAGGATAAATTAGTCTTTTTACATCTTGAATACAAAGTAAAATGAATTAAATATCTTTAAAATAAAAAAAGAAGTCAAAACTAGAAACCAAAGGCTTTTCAGTCATTTAACGATTTGGTTGCACAATGTCATAACTAACTTGCCTCTTAGAAAGAAAATAAAATAAAACTAACATCCAATGACAAATTTATATTTTCATCTTGTTTTTTTTACTTATAATCAATTTAAATCATGAGCAATTTGGTATTTTCTTAAATATAAATATAATTAAAAAAATCACAGTAGCCATTGCGTTTTATGCATGTCTTAACGAGTAAGAGGCACCCACACACTTTAGGAGGCACGTGAGGCGCTTTTTAATTGTGAATATTGCCTTTCGTTATACAGTTGGATGGCACATGTTATGTTTCCCGGTTGTGAAACGTTACCTCTTGTGATAGAGTTAGATGCACCTCATCATTCTATTCATGGTGGTCCACCTCGTGTTTACGGAGTAGTGGTTAGATTGCAATGCATTTTTTTCTTTTCCTCCCCCTTTCCTCTATTTTCATCTCAAATTTCATGCTAGCCCTTTTAAAAATCAAAAGTGTTCTGTTAATTTATATTTGAATCAATTTTGACATTTATTCTTTTGATTGTTATTTGTTTTACTTTTAATGCTTTTTAAAATTGAATTTTTTTCAATTTTATCCCTTATCATTTTATTTCATTTAATTTTTGTATCTAATTTGGTCTTCATTCTTTTGATTTTTTTAACCTTTTCTTGATTTTTTTTTTAATTTCATCCATTAACATTTTATTTCATTTAAATTTGGTATCCAATTTGGTTCTTGTCACAATCTAATTTTGGGTTCCCCTAAAATTATCATTTTCTTTTATACAAAAATAAGAAAAGGGAAAAAAAGGTTGAAAAATAAAATAAAATACAGGAAGACAAGTGAGTTGGTTGACAAGAACAAACTAAAGAGGCATCTACATGCTTAAATAAGAGATGAAAGGACCAAACTGAATTTTTGACATTTTTAGAAACTCAATTGCATTCTTGAAGGACCTAAACATAAAAGGCAATGCAATTTTAAGGTTAACTTAAATGGATATTGGATGAATTTGCATAAAAATTAAGTCTGAGAACTTAGTTAGATTTTTAATAGTCTGATTTGATTTAATCATGAGTTTAATTAATTAAGACCGAAACTAAAAGAATTAATTAAGTGCAAGGACTTAATTAGACTTTTAATGGGTCAAATTAATTTTATTAAGAACTTTATTGGTGAAATATTCAGTTTGGAAGCATAATTTGGGTTTAATTGAGAAGATTGAAATTTTAAAGGACAAAATTTAATTTTTAGAAGCTTAATTGAATTAAATAAGAGGTGAAATTATAAGAAAATCAAAGTTTAGGAGGTCAATTAAGAGCTAAATTGAATAAATTTAGAATCAAGAACCAAAGTGCAATAGGTGTGCAAGTTTAGGGACTGAAATCAATCAGATTCAGGGGTCAATTTGATGGTTGATAGGGGTTAAATTGAAAAAATTAGAAACCAATGATTAATTTGAAAAAAACGCTCAAATTAGAGGAGTCAAAGAAAGTTCTTAGGGATGCGATTGCAAAAATTAAGAAGTTTTAGAAGTTATTTAGAGTTTCAATTCTTAAACCTTAATTTATTATATTACAAAAATTTAATCAGAGCCGTGATACAACGCAACCACATGTTATTCAAAGAGCGTGTTTAATATTGCATTAGTGATTTTTTTTTTAAAATCCTTTTCGCTCATAAATATATGAAAATAATATTTTTGTTTTTCAAAAATAAATTTTAAAAAACAAAAAAAATTATCTTTGACATCAACTTATCAAGATAATGAAAAAACACTAAAAAAATTAATTTTATGCAAAACAAATTCTAAATGTTTAATAGTAATTAATTTTCAAAATATTTTTTACTTAAAAATATATAAAAATAATATTTTATTTTTATTTTTTAAAATTTATTTTAACATTAAAATAATTCAAAAATATTAAAATAATTAATTTTAAATAAAAACAAAAATTTTAAATTTTTAACAAGCAACTTTTGCCCCGTAACAAATGCGATCTCATAAAATAATCGCAAATCAGTGAGAACACACACAACATAAACGTGTTTTTTTTCTTCTTTTTTTTTAATAAACACAAGTCATTGTGTGTAATTTATTTTTGTTTCTCTCTCCTCTACCAAATCGCACTTTCGTGTTCGTTCCTCAATTTTGATTGCTTGTGTCAAATTTCACAATCTCTTGTAGAATTTAGAAAGGAAAGGAAAGCTCCATCTATAAAAAATTTCACTTTCGTGTGCGTTCCTGGTGCTTTGTCTAATCTATCAATCTATCTATCAAAAATAAAAAAAAACACAATTTCCCTTCACTTTTTTCGTAATTTTTGGCCCAAAACTCCATCTGGGTCTTGTTTAAAATGCTTACAGAAAGCTTGATCTCATCCGGTTCAATGCTATTATCTACGCTTTGCATACCAAATGGGTATGCTCCCTCCACTGGGACTGGGTTACCATTCAACACTTCACTTTGTTTTAGAAAGAATCTGAGAAATATTGTTTGTGCTTGTGTGGCACCTCCTCCACCCAACAACATGGGAGGCGATGGATTTGCTGCAACCAAATTCATTGTAAAGTTTCTCCTCCTTCCTTCTTATGTTCTGTATATTTTTTTGCATTATTTATATACTCTTGTAGAATGCTGCTGTTTATGCTTCATCTTCATCGTGTTTTTCTGTGGCTTATTTTCATGCTCGGTATTTTAGGAAATTTTTACTGCAGCCCACCTTATGTTTTGCCTTCTTTGTGTTAGATGATGTAGTTGTGAATTGGATGGATTCTTCTCTATCTTTTAAATTTCATTGATATGGTCTTTTGCATTGGTTTGAATGGATTACGTAACTAGGATTCATATAAAGCAGAGAAATTAAGCACCATAGGTGATCTGGAGGATGGTTCTGATGTTCTCATCGAATGCAGAAATGTTTACAAGTCATTTGGAGAGAAGCATATATTAAGAGGTGTGAGCTTCAAGGTGAAATTCTTTTCAATGTTGTGTTTGGTGTTTAACAATTTTTTTATTGCTTATTTTCTACTATTTGATTGTTGTGCTTATTAATACCAAAAATAGATTTACCTAAACCTATTTTGATAGGATTAAGCTGACTTAGTTGAATCATGGGCAAGGCTCAAGCCCCAAATTTTTGCTGGTTGAGTTGCTATTTGTTCACAAGCTTCTAGGAAACCAATGATAAGCAGAAAGCTTGATATTTTCCTAACAAGACAGTATCTTTAATATATTGCCATTGCGAGCCATGCTTTAAATCAATTTTCTTTTGGAGAGAGGGAGGGCGGGGTGTTTCTGTGGCATAAGTCTTAAATCTGTGTATTGTTTCATCTACCTATTGCGTCATTTATTCTTTATCAATTTATCGGCATGGTGATAAGTTTTCACTTATGCAGATTAGACATGGTGAAGCAGTTGGAATAATTGGGCCTTCTGGTACTGGTAAATCTACAATTTTGAAGATTATTGCTGGACTTCTTGCTCCGGACACGGTAATAATCAAACTAAATTTTTTGTTGCTTTGATCTTTATGTAACTGTATTTCTATACTGATTCATACTAAAGTGACTAGGCTGTGCCTCAGTATTTTACCTTAGGTGGTTTTACATAGACCATATCTAATGTCAGGGCGAGGTTTATATTCATGGTAAAAAGAGAGATGGTTTGATCAGCGATGAGGGGATTTCTGGGCTTCGAATTGGATTGGTAAATCTTTATTTTAGTTATAAATCAAAGGGTTATTTCTCTTGTGCTATTTTATCAGTAATTACACTCATCTTTTTTCCACATTCTTTGTGATAGGTGTTTCAAAGTGCAGCACTTTTTGATTCTTTGACTGTTCGTGAAAATGTTGGTTTCCTTTTGTAAGATAGAAATTACCTTTTCTTCTCAGCAGTTGGAATTGATAGCATGACTTTAATTTCAATACCTTTTCTGGACAAAAAAAAAAAAGAAATCTCATTTCTTAATGCTTTTGACTTGCTTAGATATGAAAATTCTAGCATGTCGGAGGAACAAATTGCTGAACTTGTGACGGAAACTTTGGCCCAAGTTGGTTTAAAGGTATGTTGGATCCAAAATTTCACTTGTACTGCATCATATGGTTCCTTCCTGGCTAAGCAATCATCTCGTGATGGGTTGCGGTGCCCTCAATTTAATATATTTAAGCTACATATATGGATACACTTTGTCACGTGTGTTTGGCTGGGCGGTTCAACTTGCTTTTCATCAAATTTTGAAATATATTTTTTTTTTGCTTAAAATTGTATTTTTATGTTTTCGGGTCGTTTTGATGTGTTGATGTAAAAAATGATTTTTAAAAAGTGAAAAAACATTATTTTGATGCATTTCCGAGCGAAAAACTCTTTGAAAAGCAACTGCTACCACACTCTTAAACACCCCCCTATTCTAATGCTGTCAATTTCCAGCAATGTAAAGTTCAATTTCCTGCTGAAGTTTAGAAACTGCCTGTATTTCCTTGGGCTAGTTTCCATCATTGCAGAAGGCTTAGAAACTGTCTCCTTTTCCCTGCTCTCTTATTGAAGCCTCTATTTTAGATAAGGAAACCCTTTACTTTTAGGTTGATGAAACTTAATATTTTGTTCAGGGAGTAGAGGACAGGTTACCTTCTGAGTTATCTGGTGGAATGAAGAAAAGAGTTGCTTTAGCTCGGTCTATAATTTTTGATACCACAAATGAAACAATTGAGCCAGAGGTATGTCAAGCAATGAATTAATTTTGTTCTCTAATCTTTTTGGTTTTAACTGCCACTAATAGCATCTGTTGTTGTCTTAATATATGGCTGCACTGAGACCATTTTTCTGTTAAACATTCTTTGATGAAAATATGGTTAAGGAAATGACTTTTCTCGTGTCATCCTCTGGTGGTTGGCATGTGTAAGGAAATCTATACCGATAGGATGACTGAAAGTTGCTGTCAAAGATAATTCTGGTGATTGGTGTTTTGATTATGGTGATTTTAGCTGCTGCCTGGTGACTGTTAATGGCATCTGACTATTGTTCTATTGATCAATGGAGATATGTTGCATGGTGGCAAGCAACCATGGTTTTGGTGGTTGGTGACAGTTTGTTGGCTGACTGTAAAGCAAGTATGTGCTGATTTGATGGTCAGTGGTAGTTTCCTGTGATGAGTGATTGACCTGTAGGTGATAATTATATAATCATGAGATTGGTTACTTCTGGTGTAAGGTTTAAGTTTGTTCTGGGAAAAAAAGTGATTACTGTTTCCCAAAATTTTGCTTCAATCCTTATGGTGATTGAAAATCGTATGATTTGATATTTCCTAAGTTACACTAAATATGCTGGCAGACAATGGTCAGTGGATGCTGCCTTCAACAAAGGGGTGGCTGATGGGATGTGGTTAACCAAGTAGTACTCCATGGTGCTTTTTTTTATTCTGATCTTGTAACTTCTTTTAAAATTTTTTACTTGTTTCCCGTAAGAAACTGAAATGCTTTGTTTATATCTTTCAAACATCGTCAAAGTAATGTTAGTGAGACATTGCCTGGTGCAGTGATAATGGTTTCCTTGATGTGATCTTATCCTGCTTTGATTTTTTTCCCTGTTATCTTATAGATTTGATTATTTTACTTTTATATCTAACATTGCTTTGTTTATGCTTTGTCTCATGGTGTTTTGTTGCACAACTGCTGAAGAGTTACTTTGATGTGATTTTATCCTGCTTTGATTTTTTTACCTGTTATTCATAGTTTTTCACTTTGCTGAACAGGTACTCTTATATGATGAACCAACAGCCGGACTCGATCCAATAGCATCTACTGTAGTTGAAGATCTCATCCGCTCTGTTCACATGAAAGGTGAGGATGCACTTGGGAAACCTGAGAAGATTGCGTCCTATGTGGTGGTCACTCATCAACATAGTACCATTAGAAGGGCTGTTGACAGGTTAGCAGTGTCAAAAAGTTTTTTGTAGTCTTGCACTATTTGTTGGCACGGAACTGTAAGGTGGCATTTCCTAAGCACTGCTGTGTGTGTAGGTTGTTGTTTCTACATGAAGGAAAGGTTGTTTGGCAAGGAATGACTGATGAATTCATGACATCAGCCAATCCAATTGTTCAACAGGTAAGAATTGTAGTGGTAGTTTTGAAACCTTCATAATTTAGTTTGCACCAAACTTCAAACAGTGAGTTTTGTTTACATGTGCTGCCAAACTATTAACTATACACTAAAGATATTGAATATAATAAAGGTGATGCTTGGTGGTCATGTTTGGTTAAATTGTGAGTGCTATAGTACTAGTGAAAAGGGAAATGTGACTTTCAGTGTCTAAAGTTTCTCATCAGTGGGATCTTGGATTCATTGTCACTGCAATGTGAGGAAATGTCATTTCTGTTGCTGTTTCCTGCATTAGCTACATAGCTAACTGGGCTTCAGTCTTATATTCTCTTCATTCCCCACCTTTTTTGTCCTTCCCATTTCTTGTAGTGGTGGAAACAAGTAGTCGGGCTTTCTTTGTTGAGACAGCGTTATTATGTCGCCTATATTGTGATAGCTTTGCTGTCACGAACATCTCTTGTGTGTGAGCGCAAACGTTCGTTTGAATACGTATGTGTGTGACGTGCAGGCGTGCGTTATATTTCAGTTCTAACTTAATGCCTTGCCTTTTCTTGTTTCAGTTTGCATCTGGCAGCCTTGATGGGCCTATTAAATACTAGGACATGAACCATGGGTTTTCGTTTCAGACAAACTTCTCTGGAGTTTGAAGACTAGATATCTCATCAACAGGTGCATGCAAATTTTGCCGCTTCCCACCAGGTCTACACTTTTGCAAACTTGTAACTGACTGATACAAAATTGTCTCGAAAGAATAAACTAGTTCAACTTTGGGCGCCATCTTGCTTTGAAAGAGCCTGCTTCTAAATATATGATTAGTTGCATACCATCATATAGTAGTTAGTTTTGTATGTGTATGTGATGAGGTGCTTACGAAGTAGTAAAAATTTAAACACATAAAATTAATTAATTATTTATAGTATACGAAAATAAGGATATTATCCCACACAAATATAAATATTAGAGCTTAATCAAGACAAACTATTTAAGTTTAAGTTAAAGCAAACCAAGTAAAGATGCACTAAATATACTTTAAACAATAAGTAAAATGAGTATTTTGTTTATGATCTAAACTAACTAAAAACAACTTAGAAAAAAAAAAAACAAAAGAAATCAATTCTAAAAAATAAGTAGAAAATCATCTGAAAAAATATAGAAATGTTTCTCGAGGATAATTAAATATTATTAATTGAATTTAGATATGTTTTTTAATAAATCAACCAAGAAAAACAAGTTTTTTCAACATATCCTAACTTTTAGTTAATCTAATATTTATGCATCAATTAATCCTAATCATATAATAACCTTCATTAGACATGCAATATTCAATCACATGACAACTTTAACGTTAAGATAGATGCAATTGATTCATAATATTTAAACACACATAAAAAGTTAATTTAATCAAGAAAAGTTAATTTAATCAAGATTTATATTTTTCAAGTATCAAATAATCAAACATGAGTTTGAAAAATTATATACTTCTACTACTTGAAGTTAACTAGTCATGAATTCGTTATAAACTAATCACTAGTAATATATTTAAAACCAAAAACATATGTTGCTCATCATATAAAATTTCAATCATCAACTCTTAAGTTTAATTATAGAAAAACATAAGATATTCATATATTATAATCTAATATAGAATAATTTGAAGTATAAATTTTCATGACATTCTAACCTTTTAAAATAAAAAACTAAGCTTGTCATAAAATCAAAAAAGGAAAAAGATAAAAAACAATAATTATGAAAAAAAATTGAATCCCTTCTTCTCTTATTCTATGTTCTGAACGTGATTCTTATTTTTTTTAAAGGTTAGGATTGATTATATATGAAGTTGAGGAGGTGAATAAGTTTTCTAGTTAATAACTAATTTCTAATAAGATTAATTCACTTGGAATTGAATTCAATTCCAAGGTTTAAAATTTCTTTTAGGTATTGATTTGAATTCCAAATAGAATTCAATTCATAAAAAAATATCAAAAGCAAATCAGAGAGAGGAGACCTTTTGATTTGCTACAACAATTGAATTCTAGTTACCATTGAAAATTATTTTCCAAGAATACCTCTTTTTTTTTTCTTTCCTTCTAAAAATCCTACAAAATTATTGTGATGTCGCGGTCGCGGTCGCACAAATTAATTACCCTAGTTTAAAACACACAAGATAGTATAGAGCAAGCAAGGGGTTGATCCCACGAGGAAAGTTCAAGTCAGATTTTTATGCTAGATGATATGCAATTTTAGGGGGGGTTGAATGTTATTTAGGCTAAAGCAAAAGATGTTATTTAGGCTAAAGTAAAAGAAAACAGAAAACTATCAAGCGAAATTAAATAAAATTAGAAAATTATCAAGAGAACAAACCTTGGTCACAAGTAAATGTCCACATACAGAAATCAGAACTGATCATGAAAATGAGATATCAATTTATATTCTGAATATTTATCTCTTCTTAACATTAGTTAGTTAACAGATCCGTTGTATAATTAACCCTAATCATTAAACAACCACAGTGTCCGCACTAGTAATTTAATTCAATGGTAGCCTTAATAACTAGATAAGTTGATTAATCAAGAAAAATAATTGTCCGCAGTCTATATTTGATTTGATTGAATGTTTTCCCAAATATTAATAACGCAGATCCGCCACAATTATTAAACTCAGTTGCTTCACAAGTTCATATACCACAACTCCGGTTTTGATATCAAACTTAGCAATAGATTGTTTACAATTATAACTTAGAGTCCGCTCTAGCAATTAAAATAAAAAATTATAGAAAAAATAAGTATAGGAGAACAAACATATTTATCATATAAACTGAAAAGAAAAGGTAAAATAAATCTCACAGTTCTTGAAATCCGAAGGTTTTCGTGTCCTTGCAACCAAGAAAAAGAGTTTAGCCTTGCATGTTTGTTGAACAAGTAATAAAAAAGGAGGAGGAATGCATGATTTCAGGTTTCTTAGAGGAAGAGGGTATTTTTCTCTTCTTGGCTGGCTGCCCCCTTCTCTTCTCTCATTCTTTTTATATCCTAGGAAACCCTAGTCTCTATTTTACAAAATAGTCATTTCGTAAGTAGACAATTTACATTTAAGTACTTCAATAACTATTTTCCTAAAAAAGAAGAAATAACCTTGCATGAAATCTTTAAGCTTTGACTTTGAGAGCTAAATTGTTGAAATAAAAACTTAGATGTTGATTTAGATGCTTCAAAATGCAATTTGAACTCGTTTCTTCATGAAACCTGTTTGTTGGCAGAATTCAGTTGTCATTTTTGAAAACTCATATCTCCCTCATATGACATTATTTTTGGCTGAAATTTGGAGCATTTATAGGTCTTTGAGTAAGGAATCCAACAAAATTGAGTTTGCATTAATTGGACTTCTATAGCTCCAAATATTCAAGTTGGAATAGCCGAAGGTCAATACTAGCAAATTGCGAGATTTAACTTTGAAGGCTGTGATTTTCACGCTCTTTCTTATTTTATTTTCTTGCCTTAGATTTCCAGAAAGGTATGGATATTAGCTTTTTAATGTCACTGGAATCACTTCATTTTGACCTCAAGAGCTCACGTTCTGTACAAAACATCGACTAAAGGTCAAATTTGCCAATTACCTCCATTTACTCCTTTTTGCATATTTTATCCAAAAGTGCCTTCAAAACATAAAACATAGACAAAACACTAGTTAAATATAGGTAAAATTATCGAATAATATGATTGTATCAAAAATAACTTTTTATTCTCCACAAAACCCCCCTACTCTCTTACTCTTTATTGTATCTTCTTCAAACACAATTTCAACAAAAAGCTTTTAGCCAAGAATACCTGGAAATTGTTTTTCTTCAAAAACCTTGACCTTATCCTCTATGGTTCTCTGTAAAACCCAAAAAACCCTGTGGTTTCTTTTTTTTTCTTCATTAGCTAGCAAGGCAACCAACATAAAACATAGTCCTTGCAAAAGGAAAAAAAGGCCAAATTGAGGAGGAACGCTTGAAACTTTATTGACAAAAAAGCAAATGAAATGAGGGAATTGGAGGGAGATGATGAGCTTTTTATTACTCTCTACTTCTTCATTTGCTATAGCTTTCCATTTTCATCCTTTGGCTGAGGTTCTTTCCTTTTCTCTTCTTCTAGTTTCAATATAATTTTTCCATTTTGACTCTCATAGATATGATTCTTGATACCCCATTACATAAAAATTGATTATTTGAGTATTTTGTCAACAATTGTTTTTAGCTTTCTAATCTTTACATAGCATAGTTGAGTGATAAATATGCTTTCTTTACATTAATTCATGTTCTTAATTTTTCTTACAATGATGTTTACCACTACAATGCCGAACAATAAGAAATGATTTTTAAATGAAGGGCAAAATAGTTAAGATTGCCAATTCAATTCATTTTCTTTTAATTGAATTCAATTATGTAGTTTAATATTTTATTCCAAACATAAGAATTGTAATATGTTATCAATTGAATTCAAATTTACCTTTTAATTGAATTCAATTTCATATATGATTTGGTTCTGAAATACTTGTTAAGGTTTCTTTATACTAATTTGATTCTAATGACTTATGCATTGACTTTGATATTCTATAGAGGTTTCCTAATCATGTGGGACCCTTGTTATATCAATAATGAGTTACCATGTCATCATCCTATCATAGAAAGATAAGCTAGACTCGTGCTGGTTTGTTGGAAGATTTTAGACTCGATTTCAAAGCTATTGTTCTCTCTCATTTGGACAAGCTATTGGGCCTACCATCTGTTGATAGAAATCTTGAGATGTCTAGTTTTCATCCTAACTTGAATCACAACAAAATTCCATTTGTAGCTTCACATATGGTCTAAAGAGTACATAGTGGTCCAGTCTAGTTGGTTTGCTTTAATCAATCCTAATTCCATCAAAATTCTTTGTTCAAGTTGGATTCCTAATGCAATTAGAATTTGCACTTCTTAGCTCTAATAACTCAATCCCATGTTCTCTTTCTATTCTTTGCTTGAAATTATGCTAACCCTGCTTTATTTAGCTTATTTTTATAATTTGTATTTTCATAGCACCATTAAGTAAAAAATAAGTTAAGTTATTTTAAGATATAAAACATGAATTGGAGATGAGAGCTATATTTTGTATCTCCAATATTTAGATCTTGGATGCTTGGGTGATTTTTGTGACCTATCATGCTATGTGGTCATATTCGGGCCTAATTTTAAGTGTTGAGAAATCGGTCATATCTAAAGGAGAAGATTACAATCTACACATTCCATCACTTCATTTCATTTTCTTTCCATTCTTTCAATTTGGCCAACCTTTAATTTGGGTTTGTTCATCCATATTCATATATTTTTCCCTAATAAAGATTATGAAATTGTGTCCTCTTCATTTTCTATTCTTCTTTAATCTTCTCATTTAGTTTTTTCTAAATTTACAAGTGTAAGAACCCTAAGGCTTTCACTTTGAGGTTTCTCCCTCTCCCTTATCCTGAAATCTTAAAGCAACAAACAAAGAAGTGATTTTACTCTTACCACACGATTTTAAACAAGCTTTAGGAAAGGTTTTAGTGATTTTTTTCTTCTCTTCCTCTTGGTTTTTCTCTTCTTCTTCTGCTGTCCCAGCTGACCCTCTAAGTTCTTCCTTTTTTCATGTTTTTGGTTCTCATTACTTATTCTAACTCTCCTTTCACTCAAGCATTCAAAAAACGTGGCATGCAAGTTGTTTTGGATGAGTTTCTTTGCAAGAGAGAAGTTTGTTGCAGCTATGATTGTTGCTGGTTTTGGGGGAGAGGAAAAATCATCTCCTTTTCTCCCCTTGCATTTATACTCCCTCTTAAATGTTATGAGAGTTTTTGGGTGTGGGTTGTTCTTATTCTTGTTCCCCTTTTTGGTTAACTTAGGGATGACACTACCAGAAAATCGATAAATACAAACGGAAATACCGAGGGAATATTTTCGTCGGTAAATTTTCAAGGGATTTTATCGACAAAAATATTCCCTTGATTTATACAGAGGGAATTACCATGGGAAACAAAATTAAAACAAACCAAAAAAAAAATTGACGACGTGTATTTTTACCGACGGAATTTATTCCATCGGTAAAATCCATTGGTAAATTCATTGGTAAACTATGAACACTGTTCATCATGTCAATTACAAAGGGAATCACTGACGGAATTTTCCTTCGGTATTTTCCAGAGAGCTCCAGAACTGTTCACTTTTCAATTGCACTATTAATTGTTGTTCTTTACAGACAAAATAATCGACGGATTGAAAAGTCGTCGGTGTTATTTGGCGGTTTTCTGAAAAAATTCTATTAATTTAAAATTTTCATTTAAATATTACAAACGGAATCACCAACGAATTGAAAAACCGTCGGTAATTATTGGCGGTTTCTGAAAACTTTATACGAAATTGAAAATTTAAATTAACTATTACCGATGGAATTACCAACGGAATAATTAAAAAATATTAATATTCAATTATCCGTCGGTAAATCCGTTGCTATGTGCCATAATAAAAAGCCTGAATCTTTTTATTTCACAAGAGATAGACTCAGTTCTTCTTCTTCTTCTTCTTCACTATATGTAAAAAACATCAATATCTATTTCTTTCTCTTCTTTTCTCTCCTGATCTCCTTCTCTTTTTCTCCATGCTCGGGTATGTCTTCTTCTTCTTTCTTCTTTTATCCTCTTAGTTTTTTTTTTAATTAATATGTTTTACGAAAATTGTTTTCTCTCCATAGCTTCATTTGCAACTACATTAAGGTAATATTTTTCTTTTTTCTTCTTTTTTCATGATTGTTTTCACTATATTTGTTTTTTATTTTATTTTTAATTTTTTTTGTTCTTAATAATTGTATAAATGTTGTTGTGAGATTTTTTTTTCATATGAGATCAATTTTTAGTTGATTTATTTATAGGATTTTTAAATTTTTAGCAATGGCAACTTCATTTTTTTCATATGAATTGTTTTAGTTGAATTTATTTTTTCATTTTATTTATTTGTTGCAAATTTGTTTGAGTTGATTTTCTTGTTCTTTTTTCCAAGCATTTTGAGTATATATTATATAGAGTGTTGATTTATGTTAATTTAATTATTTTATAATTTTATAAAATAAATTTTTTTAAAAATGTTTTTAAATAATTACCGACGGAATTATCGATGGAATTCTCTCGGTAAATCCGTTGGTAATAAAAAATATTATTACCGATGTGTCTATTCCGTCAGTAAATCTGTCGGTAATAATATTTTTTTATTACCAACAAATTTACCGACGGACAAAAAATTACCGATGAAAGATTCACCGACAGAGCATTTCCGTCGGTGATTTTGTTGGTAAATTAATTACCGACGGAATATGTGTCTTACGCCGATAGAAAAATTTCGTCGGTAAAACTGTAAAATCTTGTAGTGTGGTTTGTTTCTCATAATTCTTACCTAGAATAGGTTGGCCTATACTATTTATTTATTTTGGGTCTTACAATTATGGACAAGCAGATTTAATCCATAGGGTAGTTTGCTGCACTATTCTTTTTAGCCGGTGATACTCACAATTTACAACTTGCCACCAAAGATGTGTATGAGGTCAAAATTCATGTTCTTATCTACGGTCATACCCGATCCTAATATTTCAACTAAAAATATAGATGTTTATCTTTGACCATTGATTGATAAGTTGAAGCAATTGTGATCTAGTTGATGATGATATCTCGAAGAAATGGAATTTTCAGATGAAGGTAACTTTGATGTGGACTATTAATGATTTTCTTGCATATGAGATGGTTTTTGGTTGGAGCACGCATGAAAAATTAACATGTCTATACTATATGGAAAATAACAAGGCCTTCACTTTAACAAATGGTGGTAAATAGTCTTTTTTTATTGCTACCGAATGTTCTTGCCAACCAATCACAAGTACAAAAAGAACAAAAAAAGACTTACTTATAGGTAGAGTTAAAAGGGATGTTGCAATGCTGGTATTGTCGGGTAAAGAATTGTATGACGTGGCCTCATAGTACAAGGGCATTAGTTTTAGTTTTCAATCCGGTAAGCAAAAGTTTCGTGTTTTTACAACCCACAATTTGGTAAAGCAAAGTGTTTTTTTGGAGCTTCCTTATTGGAAGACTAATCTCCTCCGCTATAATCTAGATTCATGCATATAAAAAAGAACATGTTTGAAAACATTTTTAACACGGTGATTGATATGAAAGGGAAGACAAAGAACATCATAAAGGATAAAATGAATATACCTTTGTTTTGTCATCATAATAACACGAAGTTGGTTTATAATGCGTCACAAGTTGCAAAACTCAAAGCCAGCTTCGCCTTGCATAATTATTTGTCTACCAATGGCTTAAGGATCTATGTTTTCCTGATGGATTTGCTTTAAACATACCTAAATTGGTGAATTTGGAGGATGACAAATTGTATGGAATGAAAAGTCATAACTTTCATGTGTTTCTGCAAACACTCATTCCACTTGCTTATCGGGATTTATTGCTAAAAAGAGATGCACCCACGGAGATCAATTATTATTTTAGAGATATATGCTCTAACAAATTGCATACCCGACATATGAAGAAGCTTGAAACGAATATTATGTAGACAATCTGCAAACTTGAGATGATATTCCCATCATCTTTTTTTGATTCAATGGAGCTTCTACCCATACATTTACTTTTTAAGGAAAAAGTTGGAGGCCCTGTCCAGTATAAATAGATGTATCAATTCAAGATGTTAGAGATTACACATGCTTCCTACTTAAATTTCTATTGTTTTTTTTTTAAGTTTAAAATATTCATTTAATTCCATACAGATAAGTGTTCAACCTAAAGAAAAAAGTTAAAAACAAGGTGTATGTTAAGGCTTTGATACCTAAGGCTTATATTTTTGAAGAAATCTTAACATTTATCTCGTGCTAGTTTAATCTTCAATTGAGAACAAGAATCAACCTTGTTCCAAGACCTTTACTAAATAATGTAGTGTGGGGAAGATACATGATAGAAATTGAATTCAGACATGCACATAATTATGTGTAATTTACTGCGATGAATTAAGACATTTTATTCATCAAGAACAATATTATCATGTTATTTTAAAACAATTTTCTCTTATAATCTCATAAACTAATAGATTGAAAAATTCTTGATTGGTGACATTGTCAATTTTTACTATTTTAAATTTCACATCTGACCGAATCTCAAATTTTCCTACTATAAGATGAATAATTTGTCATGTGGTTCAGAATACATGTAAGCAATACTTAATAATTCTTATATCTTATAATACTTAACTTCATTAAACTTTTCTCTTTAACTGTTAGTGGTTGTAATTATGTACCGGGTATATCAATTGAGAGAGAATGCTAATGGTAGTTTTGCTAGTGGTAGTTTGAATTTACTGTGTTTAGATCTCGAAAGAAAGGTCAAGTGCTATAAAGGGTATTTCTTCAATGGATATGTATTTCATATTAAAGAGTATGGTAAGGGTAGAAAGACCTATAATAGTCGAGTTTGTATTAAGGGATCAACTTCTAATGAGTTTGATGTTAATTATTATAGAAAGTTAGAAGAGGTGATTGAAATGCAATAACATAACAAGCTTAATAAATTATTTTTATTCAAATGCTATTGGTATGATACCACCAATAGAGGAGTGACAGTAGATCCTCACCGTAGTTTGATCAAAATTAATAGAAAAGCTAGACTTCGCAATGTCGATGATGTCTTTGTTTTTGCTAAGCAATACTAACAAGTTTACTACACATACACTCTTTTCTTTAGAAATGATCGTTCTATGGTTGATTCGTTATCCATAGTGAAAACCAAACCCATGCCCAAGTTTTTCAGGATGGTAACGATGAAGTAAATCCAAGAGACAATGTCTTTCAAATTGATGAATTAGTTGATGCATATCGAGTTGTTTTGTTTACCGACTTGGAAGAAAATTTAATTTTTTATGTTCCTGAGAATATTGTTATTGATGTTGACATTGAGAAGAAAAATAATTTACTGAAAATAAATAAACATATAGAAGTCAATGATGTAACATCCCCATCCTCCAGAGGATGTTAAGACATGGAATTCTACAACAATTTACACATTTCAATTAAATATGAGTCTTTATCATGGATTTGTTTTGTCTATTTATACATGTAATCATGCTCCTTTATTTATTAGTAATTTTATTGAAAATTTGGGAGAGTTTTCTTTATAAGTGAACATACCAAGTTATCAACTATCTCATCCATTTCACAATCATTATCACAACATTGTCCATTTGTCTTAGACTTTAATCCAAATCATTTCAACCATAAGTCAACCCCATCCATTCTTTTAACATTATATATACATATTGCAATGTTTCAATAATTACATCATATTCATTCAACAAGAACTTAACTATAAATAAATGCCAAGAGAGAAATATATCTAATCTCGTATACTTATTAATTTGAATTACATAAAAGGAGAAGGTACAACCTAAACACATGTCTTAAGCTTTTCTTTCATTTATGCACATGCTATGTTTACCTTACTAGATCTCTAATTAATCCCTTTACTACCTATACATGTGTTTTATTTTATTTGAATTTAATTTAATGTTCAGTATAAAACATGATTATTTTATTTATACACATCATGGCAAATTATGTGAAGATATACATCAACTTGCATAATAATATTCTACTTCAGAATTCTATACATAAATCCAAACATAGGTAGAACAATGTCATTAAAGAAATAGAGATAATAAGAGAAAGATTTTAGTCAAGTTTACAACATTATTTACATATACAACAAAAGTTTTGAATTCCAAAGTTTGATTATAACCTAATTACTTGGCCCGCCGATACGCAAAGGTCCTGCAATAAAGATTTATTAAGCATAAATTCATATTTCAAAAATAATTTGTCTTATAAGTATGTATAATGATGAGAGTACTCATCTTTTTTATCCAATCCTATAAAATATTTCACGAACAATAGTCATAATTCCACAATAATACCACATTGAGATATTCGTACTTGACATGTGTACGATCTACTCTCAGTTTTAAATCAGTCAGCGTGCTTTGACTCATATAGTTATCAAATATTTCATAATGATTTATCATTGACCTTAAAAATATCATAACAATTTGATTTACCATAATTTTCAAGGTAACTTAGGCAATAACACAACATTAAATTACATATTCGTAAAACAACCAAAACATATTTAGTCTTCAAGCAATTTGCGGAGATTTACATTGGCTTTGTCTTGGTAAAAGTAACTCAATCCCATTGATTTCCACACAATTTGGAAAAAACACTCTCAACATTGACTTTCATATATCGCGAAGACAACCCCAACACATTGGTTTCCGAAAAACTTTGGAAGCATTCACGACATTGACTATTGTACATTACAAAAGCAACTCAATCACATTAGTTCCCAAAAGACTGTGAAAACAATCATTATATTGACTTTCACATATTTGTGAAAGCAACCCAAACACATTAGTTTCCAAAAACTTCAGAAATAATCTCAACATTGGCTTTTGTGCATTGTGAAAGCAACTCAATCACATTGGTTTTCAAAAACTTCAGAAATAATCTCAACATTGGCTTTCATATATTGTAAAAGCAACTCAATCACATTGGATTTCAAAAACTTAAAAAACAATCTTAACATTGGCTTTCACACATTGTGAAAGCAACTCAATCACATTGGTTTCTGAAAACTTCAAAAACAATCTCAACATTTAGTTTCAGGCCACCGTTTATGATTCATTTACATTCTTTTCATACATAGTATATATAATTACAACCAAAAGCTTAAATCAACATCATAAGTTGCAAGTAAGATTTTACTTACCTCCATCTCTAGTTGAGTGAGCTCTAACGATAGAAGATCTTGTTCTTGGTGTTCTCCCTGAATCATAAAAATACTTTCCGTTAGTACATTATTTGTACAAGAAACACTTCTTTAAACTTCATACTTAGACTCATTATGTTTAACAATATATTACAATACACTAGAACATTGTTTAGTGTTTCACTCCCCACTAGAATTATAGAATTCGGTTTCAAACAAGGTTTATTTCTTTAGTAAGCTAAGACATGACTACACAACTTTGGTGAAGATGTTTAAACCCAGTTCTGTTGTTTACACATTTAAAGTCATCGAAATATAGTGGCATATGAATATGTCCTGCAACATACAACCTGACCTTTCTCTAGTATTTTATCTAGTATTTATATAACTCTAAATAGGGTAAGGTATGTTCCCTTCAAACACTAACATCACTAACCACATTCCTCATGAAGACATATACCCATAATTCTCTCATTTGCTAATCTCAAATTTCAATTTAAGGTTTGACATAAATTTTGTCCAGTAGTTCCGAGCCCGACTTGTCTTCAAGTTGTTATCTATATCTAGGGTTTTATAACTCTGATTTGGGCAATTCTACTCCCATTGGAAAGTTAACACTTTGATATACAACTTTCATGAAGGATAACATCCTAAATTCTGTCTTTAACTAGTACAATTACTGGACACAATTTAGCTAGTAACATTGTCCAGTTTTCCATTTATTGGTCTAACACACAACCAATCATTCTCATGCATTTCTTTCACTCTTTTTATCACCATTGTATATAAAACATGTAATTTCCATAGAAATAATCATTCATGAGATTTTAAACACTCATAATTAAATTTTACAAGAGCATGCGCCATATGAATTATTTAGATGTTTAGATTTCAGCATGCAATAATTTCTTGCATGATCATAAACACTTGTTCTTTTAACATGCACACACAAATCAGTATTGCTAAGTTTTTTCCCCTTCATTTGTCATGTTTGGCCGAAGGTAGTACATATCTCTCTTTTTTTCAATTTTTTTAAAACACCATCATGTCCCCTTCACTCCTATTACACACTTTATCCTTAATTTTCATTTACCCCAGAAAAATCCCCTCAAGAACCCTAATTTAAGAACTAGTATTTTCATATAAAACTTACCTAAAAGTGTTAGAAATTGATCTAGGAAGGTGTTAGGTTTGTTCCTAGCTATGTTTTTGCTTCTCAAAGCTCCTTCTCCCTCAAACCTTTTGGTCTCTGTTCATCTTCGTTCTGTTGTTGCCAACTTTCTCTTTTATTCTCCCTACAATTTGTTTAGTTTTCTATGTTAAATATTCATGCAAACCTCTTAAATACTCTCAAGAATTGGTTTGCATGTGTTTTCTCTACATGTTCTTTAAGAGAAGACATTAAAGAGAAGAATGGCTCCCCTTCCCCCTTTTCTTCTTTGTTTTCTGCTATCAAACCCCTTTTCTTCATAGGATTGACGAGTTTTCTCTCTTTTTTTTGTCCTTCACTTATTTATGTCTTTTCAATTTAATACCCTAATTCTTTATCTTTCTCACATTAGACCCTAAATTTCATCCTTATACACTTTGTCTTTTTTTATTTTTACTTATATTTATCTTTATACTTTAAGTTAAAATTTTGTGTCTCACTAATGGGTTCTTCTTTAATTATTTAAATTCATGCATTCATTTTCTAGGGGCTTACAACTGAAGGTGATGATATAAACAAGGAACAATTTAATGAAGAAGATTATAATGGAACATGATGATGATGAAATTAAAGAAGAAGATGAAGAAGGTAATTCTGATTAAATTGTAAAACATCAATGTGTAATGAAATTGACTTTAATGTAATCTTTTTGGTTATTCATTTACAATGAACTATTATTAACACTGATAGAATATTTATTGTTATGATTTTATTATTATGAATAAAAATGGTGTTATTGTGTTGTGATCTTATTATATTTGTAGATTGGATAGATAAAAAAATATAAAAACATTTGAAAAAAAACTATTTTATACTGATGAAATTACCGACGGATTATAAACTACCAACAAAGTCACTAACAAACTAAGTCCCACAAAAAAGTTCCAAAGAGTTGGAAAACAATTACATAGCCATTCCACTAACCATTACTGATGGAATCACCGACGTACCAAGTCCTTCAAAAAGTTCTAGAGAGTTGAAAAAACAATTATAGAACCTTGCCACTAAACATTATTGACGAACTAAGTTCCTCGAAAAGTTTTAGAGTTGAAAAAAAATTATATGACCATGCCACTGACCATTACAAATAGAATCAATGACAAAGTGAAATTGCATTGGAGAATTTTGGGAGGGTCTTGGATAATTTCAATTTTAATTGAAAATTTTAACTTTTGATTACCAACAAAATTACCGACAAACATTAAAAAAATATTTAATTGTCTGTTAGTAAAAAGCCTCAATTAAAAGACTAGATTTCCTAATTTTAGAAGAACAACAATGTCCTTTTCTTCTCTCTTCCTCTCTGGCACTAATTTCTTCTTTCTCTAACAATCCCTTCTCTCTCTTCTTCTCTCCCCCTTAATTTCTTCATCTTTTATGTCTCCATGCCTCCATGACTTTGCCAGGTAAATGACCTTGATACTTTTGGGTTTTTCTTTTATAATTTTTCTTGGAAACGTTTTGAGTTTTCATCCTTCCATAATGATAAATGTTTTAACAGCTCATATATAGTTAAACAAACACTTGTAGAACCTCCATTAATGGTTATAGCCATAGAATAAAATGTTCAAGGCTAATTTGTAGAGACTTTTTTATTTTTATAATTATTGTGTGAAGCTTTTGTTCTCATGATGTCAACAATGAAGTAGTAAGAAAAGAAAGAGTTGCTTATTTTTATCTCCTTCAATCACAATAATTTGTGTGCTTTTGCTTTAGAACTATGACAAGTTACTAATTTTTTATAGATAGTTTCCCAATTTGTTTCAACAAGATATGTAAGTGTATATGTGAATTTCTTATCTTGTTCAATATTGGTCCGCTTTAGCATTCAAAATCTAAACTTCATAGCTATTTTGGGTTTTCAAAGCTTCTTTAACATTTTATTATTTAATTCTATTTTTTTCATGTACTTGTTGTAGTTATGAATTGAGTCTCTCTAACAACAACCTTGGGGGTCTTATCTAAGGTAACAATACCTCTTAAATGTAGTAATAGGTTGTGGGTTTGATTCATCAACTAGTAAAGTTCAAAGAACTTTTATCCATTCTTATTATAAAAATGACATCAGCTCATATCATTCTTTTCTTGGTAGCATCCCAAGATTATAAACTTTGGTAATTAGATGTGAAAAATGTTTTCCTTTATAGAGAGATTGACCATGAATTTATATAGAAAAACCACCTATATTTAAGTCTAAATAATTTCTAACTCATGTTTGCAACTTAAAAAGGCTATTTATGGTTTGATATGAAAAGATTGCTCAATACTTAAGCTTTTCTAGTTTTTTTTTCTTTTAAAGCTTACTCTAGTTTATTTGTTAAGAATACTTCAAAAATGCATGTTCTAGTACTGTTGTATGCAAATAACATGATAGTCACATGGAATGATGAGCATGAAGGTTTTAAGCTTAGAGAGACACTTGCAAGTTTGGTTTAAAATGAAGAATCTTGGATAATTTCGGGACTTTTTGGCTTGAAGGCTTCCAGGTGTGGGAAAGGTATTATCCTTTCTCAAAACAATTATGTAAAAAAAAAAACCTTTGATGAATTTAATATAACTAATTACAAACCAATGTCGTCTCCAATCAAATAAAATTTAAAGTTGTTGAAAGCTGACGAAGAAGAAGAACTCAATAATGCTTAACTTCACAGTAAGCTTGTTGGAAGCTTGTTTTACCTAACCATAAAAAGACATGATATTTGTTATCTAGTAGGTGTTATAAGTCAATTCAAACAAAAATCTCAAATGGTTGCACTTTAAAGTTGCAAAAAGGATACTTTGATATCTGAAAGCAAGCTTGACATATGGGTTTGCCTTATAAAAAAACAAGAAGAGAGCATAATTTTACTTTGTCAGGTTTCACAAATGCATATTGGGATGGAGATCCATTGTCAAGTTGCTCAACTGTTGGCTATTTCACAAGTTTAGCTGCGATTTTATTATGCAATAAGAAGAAACTAATTGTTGCCTTATAAATATAGAAACCAAGTATAATGCTATAACACCTGCAACACAAGAATGCTTATGATTGAGAAGTCTTATTAATGATATTTATCAGCTAGTTGACAAACCAACAGAGCTTTGTTGTGATAATTTGAGTTCCATTATCTTGGCTTCATGTCCTATATTTCATGCTAGAGAAAAACACATAGGAGTTCATTACAGAAGGTTCTGCAAGAAGAGATTGATCTTATTAAGGTGGAAAGAGCAAATTATAGATATTTTTACTAAAGCTTTATCCAAGCCAAAGTTTTATCAATTTAGAGTAGTTTGTGTTTAGTTCCTAAAGTCTGCACAAGGGAGAAATGTTGAAGTTATTGTGTCGGCTTGGCAGCTTTATTCAAGGTTTAAAACTCCCTCCTCTCTCCTTTACACGAGACAAAAAAAAAAATAAAACCCCTTTATACTTTGTCACTTGTACTCTTTCCTGGATGAAATAACAATCATTTTGCAACACTAAACATGCTACTATATGAAGCCAAAAACCCACACCCAAACCAGGTTTTTAGGCCAGCTATTCTTGTACTATAACAACATCAAAGGAGGAGATGCAATGGGGGTAGATCAATGGTTGAAAAAGGATGTGATAATCTTCTAAGACCACATAAAAAGGAGAAAAAAGAGATGAAAAGACAAGGATTTTTTTTCCAAAGAAAACCGAAGCAAAAATACACCCCCACCAGTTCTCTATGACCTTCTGCAAACACCACCTAAAAAAACACCCTTATACTAGACTTTTCATCTTTTTAACCCAAAAAACAAACCCCTCTCCTTCCCACAATCCACACCGTAAGCATCAGTAACCCTTCCGTCTTCAACCAACATCTTCTTCTCATAACAGACCGACAACTAATATCAACAACATTGCCTTTGCAAGAACCAATAACAAGTTCCAGTAGCTCCTTGCAACGTAACCAGATTCAGTAGCTTTGGTTCAACCATGAACAAGTAGCAGGTGGCTCTCTTTGGCCAGCAACGAAAACAACTACACTACCCATTAGAGTCTCCATCCTGGCCCACCATCTTCACGGTAGACTAGCAAGAACCCCGAGGCCAGGTAATCCTTGTAAATCCTGAGAAAAAATATATAAAAAAAGGTTGGATTAAATTAAAGGAAATAAACTAAACTAAAAAGAAGTGGGGGCAAAACGAATACACTTAAAGAAAATGGGCCTAAATGCAAATAAGAATAATTATAGAACATAAGTACTCCTATTCTCACCAAAAACAGATCTGCAGATAACGTAAAGAAAGAAAAGAGGGAGTTTTTATATTTATTTTTACAAATCAAGAGAGAAACACCAAAATTTCAGAAACCCATCCAAGATTAAGGGTTATAGGTAGAATAAACACTGGTTGGAAAGGGATTAACAAGAGAAATTAAACAAGAAGAGAAGAGGGGAGGGTCGACTGTCATTAGAAAGAAAAGGAAGGATCGAAACCTTGATTCGTACCGGGTAAGGTATTCTAAACCTGCTCTTATGAGTCATTTCAAGTTGATTATAAATTGATGCGTGGATGTTATTTTATAGATTTGAGTTCTTAGACTTGAATTGAGGAAAAAGTATGAGTTGCTAAATTAAAGAACTTCATGTGTTGTATGTAAATGGAAAGATTGATGAATCTGGACAGTTTCGTCTCTTGACTTTCAGAGAGATTTCGGGTAGGAGGATGAAGGAATTAGGATCAGGTTCCTCATAGAAATTGTAGGTTTGGATGTTGGCTAACTAATGAAATTGGTCTTCTTTAATTTGGAGTTATAGAACTCCAGCTATGGGTCACCAACCAAGACTGGGTCATGACAAACCCTATAGGGTAGTAGGTCTGGTTCATTGATGAGAAATTTTGACTGTCTTAGAGGTAGAACTGGGTTCTCTTTCCTTCAGAGAACTTGTAGCCTCATGTCTTAGCTTTCCAACAAGACTAATCTCGCTTAAATCAGAGTTCTACAACTCTAGATATAGTTAAAAATCTGAGGAGAGGTCGGAGAGTAATAGTTCAAAAAATAAGATAGTAACAATTCAATATCTAGACAGTAACAGTTCAAAAACGAGACAGTAACAGTTCAAAAAAATAAGACAATAACAGTTCAAAAAATGAGACAGTAATAGTTCAATATCTAGACAGTAACAGTTTAAAAAAATAAGACAATAACAGTTCAATGTCTAGACAGTGACAATTCAAGATTTAAACAGAAACGGTTAGTATATATATATAAGGAATGATAACTGAGGTTGGACAAAGAATGACAATATTAATAGGTGAAATGAGAAAAACATAAAATATTAAGAAATGATTGAAAGAAAGACTTATTAGTTGTTGATATGGTTATAATAAAACATATCCTTGGGTGAGGAAAATTTATGAGATAAACATGTGAATTTTAGGAGGGACCACAAGCATGGTGCAGCACCAGCAGGGGAGCACGAGTAGAGCTTCTATTGCAAGTAGGTGAATCGCACATATACTTCCTAGTTAATTCCATGATTTATTTATATTACCAATGTGAAATGTGAATTACTGAATGTATGTGTATTCAAGGTGAAAACTTGTTGTGTGAATTGCCAAATGATGAAATTATCACTGATAAAAGAAATATGAGAAGTGCGATTTGAGGCGTAAACTAGCATACATTTAGTGTATGTTAGGATCCCGGGTAAGGGGATGCCACGATTGGACTAGCATACATTTAGTGTATGTTAGGATCCTGAGTAAGGGGATCACCGTGTATTGGACTAGCATACATTTAGTGTATGTTAGGATCCCGGGTAAGGGGATCACCATGTATGGACTAGCATACATTTAGTATATGTTAGGATCCCGGGTAAGGAGATTACCTTGCATCGACTCCTATGGGGTGATGATGATGATACTAGTGAAAGTGGTATCGGTAATGTGATAAGTAAGAATAATCATGGTTGATCTCATAAAGTCTGGAATGAAGGTTGAAAGTGGTAAAAGGAATAGTTATTGATAGTTAATTAAGGAAGAGATTCTAATAAAAACGAGAAGGAAGAAGCGAATGAATTATGAATGCATTTTACCCTGTTGAAATTGTTAGATATTCATGTTGTTACATTTATTGTAATATTCACTTTTTAATAATATGCATTTTGTTTCAGGATCATTGTATGCACGACAGGAGTAGACTCTAGCTTATGTTCTGTTCTTGTAATCTAGGTGCTAGGGAGTATATCCTTGTATTTTGTAAACATAAAAATGTTTGTATAACTTAATTTGTATTATTAATGTTTAAACTTGATTGAATGAATTTAACCTTATAGTTCATATAGCTATATTTCATGTCTATGTATTTATATTTATTTATTTTTATCCATCCACACTGATATTTGTTATATAATGCATATCATAAATATTGTGGTTGATAGGTGTGAGTATAAGTGTGGAATTGAAACCTAGGATGATTGGGTTGGGAATTAAGTTATGAGATGCGAGCTATTAGAAGTGTAAACAGATTCCATGTCAATAACTTAGAACCTTATGGCATATGGGGGACTCCATCGAAATTTTGGTAGATTTTAATACAAAGACCATGAATATATGTATACAAAAAAAAAATTTAATTACTTTGTTTTTTGATTGGCACGAGATTGTCGTTTTATCCCGGAATGGAGGATGTTACAATCCTCCTCCCTTTTCTTCTATTATTGTATTATTTAGCTTGTAGAATGTGAAATAATTCATATTCTACAGAGGCTAATGACTTCTAGGTTGGGTCAATGACCAAGTTTTTATGGGTTGGACTTAAGTCGGGCCCATATGACTAGGTTGAGTCCAACCTACTTATAAAAAAGGAAATAGGCTTGTTGGGCCGTCTGTTAGCCTTATAAAACAAGTTGAGCTGGGCCTGAGCCCAGGTCGTATATGTGGGTTGGGGCCTCAAACCCAATGTGCCCAGCCGACGTGGTTGTACCAAGCCCAAAACTCATCCTTAAGGGCGTGTTTGGCACACCACTGTTTTCTTTAAGATATAAGGTTGTGTTTGGTTATTTAGGGCGTGTTTTTCAAACACATCCTTAAAATATTTTTAATGCCTCTGATCTTAAGCTAAGTGCGTGTTTGCCGAACATGCCCTAAAACTTTGTCCCTTAGTTTCTAATATGCCTTTATTTTTTTATGTGTAGCCAAATGGGCCTTTAAAAAATTTCAAAATATTATGAGAAAGTTTAAGGACTATTCTGGAATTATTTTTGGGTCTCTCACATATTTTCCCAAATATTTTGCATAATATCAGTTGTAGATATACACTGTAAGATATAGACTCGATGTTAAAAATACATGATTTTCTCTTAGAAAAAAAATTCAAAAAATTCAAAAAAACTTCTTTGTTTCAGAAAAGCCAAAACTATATTTTTTCTTCAAAAATTTTCGTTTGATATCGGGCTATAGACTTACATTGTATGATACAGACTCAATATTAAAAACATTTGTTTTTAAAAAAACAAGTCTTAAAAAATTCCAGAAAAATAAAAAAAATCCCATGTTTTAGACAACACAAAAATATATTTTTCTCCAAAATGTTTCTTTAATATTGGTCGATAAACTTACACTATAAGTTACGGACTCGACATTAAAATACTTGTTGTTTTCTCTAAAATTTTGAAAAAATCCAACAAAATTCAAAACATTCCCTCATTTCAAAAACACAAAAAAATATGTTTTGTTTTTGTGCATACAGCCAAGTCTCTTAAAAAATAAAAAATTATATTTTGCTTGAAGAAAAAAACTATAAAGATACATGGGGTATGACTTAGCAGTTCTTTTATATACATAAATATTCAAAAAATATATATGCATGCATTTATTGAATACATAAGAACTTGACCAATATTTCAATAACCTTTAAAAATTTTAATTCATGAGAATTAATGGTCAATATTCTGGTATAAATGTTGGACCTACAAGTAGATTGGTATTTAAATACCAAAAGTTGACTAGAAAATCTTATATATATTTAAGGTATTCAACAATTTTATTTGGAAGTATTTTTTTACCATAATATAAAAGTTACGGAAAATACTTTTGCCTTATATGATAGGCAAACCTTGTTAGGGCACCTACATAGATTCTTCTCATAAGAATTTATTTAGGCATACGAGCCCATAATAAATTTGAAATGTTATATTTATTCATGAGAATAAATTCTTATTCTGAGCCATAAACAACCCATTGGTTAGGAACTCAACAATAACTTTAAACAACATCTAGACCACACAATATGGCTTACCTCAAGTAGGATGCGTTAGATGTGTTATTACCTTTTCTAGCCACAATTAGTCCCTTACCCTAGAATTTCATATAAAACCAATCCACCCAGGTCTCATAGTGACCTTAAATCAAACAACGAGGTGGTGATGCCTTGATCCTTAATCCTTCCAATACCGCGCACACTCGTGCAACATAATGACAACTCTACTAGGGATTTTATGTTTTTGACAGTTTTGGACTAGGCTTTGTGTGTTTTATGTTGTTTATTTTAGTTGATGCGTTTAAATTTTTGCATTTGGTTTATTTTTTTTTCTTATTTATGCTTTAGCATGTTTTATCTCACTCATGCATGTATATTAGATATGGATGAATGTCTTCATGCATCATTAGTTTATTTGTGATATATCGCTTCAAAATGCACACACATTGTAAACCCCTAAAACATAAATGTCTGAGATTAAGTAAATAGAGAAGAAACCCATTTGGTAAAAAATAAAAAAAACTCTAATATACTCTAATATAAAGCATTGAAACACACATAAATGGGAAAGAAAAATTAAGGCCTAGTATGGGAAGGACAAAAGGATGAGGAGACTAAAGTGAAAATGTATGAACAAATGAAGAATATTTGTATGGTTTTAGGGGAACACTGAGCACAAGATCTTCCATTAGAAGAGCTCACTTGACCGGAGAAGGAGTTAAATGTAATCTCATTTATAATAAATGAAGTCAAATCTGAATTTTTGAAGTTATGATGAATACTGAAATATGAAAGTAATGTGGATAAATTATGAATATAAAGTAAGATTGATGTAATTAAAATGCTTTCATAATGAGCGAAAGACCAATGTGGAAATTGTTTATGAAGTTATCGGAAATTGACGAATTTGAATTTGCTTACAATCCATGAAGTTAGATCTCAAAATTTTTGGGTTAGTGATGAGTAATGAACATAATAGTGATATGGATGATTCATGAATATGATGTGAGGTTAAATGAATTTGAATTGCTTTCACAATGAGCAAAAACCAATGTTGGGATCGTTTCTGAAGTCTCATAAACCAATGAATTTGAATTGCCTTCACAATGAGTGAAAGACAATGTTGAGATTGTTCTTGAAGTCTTGAAAACCAATGAATTTGAGTGGCTTTCGCAATGAATGGAGGCCAATGTTGAGATGTTTCCGAGGGCTACAAAGAAACAATGTACTATAAGGATTAGTATGGTGAAGTCGTTGTAAAGATTTTGAGTGATCTTGCATGTTAGATGATTTACGAGCATATGCCAATATTTTTACATAATTGTTGTGAAAGACATTATCGTTATTCATGAGAACTCCTATGATAATTGATAGGAATAATGGGTAATCTCATTTTCATTACAATTAACAATTACACTATGATCATAATATGAAATTTTGTTTAATTAACCTTTGTCGTAGGACCTTCGCATATTGGTGGACTAAGTATTTAGGCGACAGATGGACTCCAGAACTTCAAGAACTTTTGTTATGCATGTAATAGATTTTATAATTTAATAAAAAACACTCTTTCTTTTGTAATGATGTTATTTTACATATGAATGTCTTATGTAATGAAGTCCTTAGACAAATATCTTATGTAGAATGATAATTAAGTGTTTTTTGTAATTAATTTCTATGCGCATTTAAACTAATCTACTATATATATATATATATATATATGTCTTTGGATAAACATGCACGAGTGATTTAATAGATTCCTTTTTGTTTAGCCCACATTTTGAGTTGTATTCTTGTGAATGTATATAATATTAATACTGGAAGATGGAATGTGTATATGATGATGAGAATGATTCTGAGGCCAAGATGACATGAAATGGGTATTATTAGTGAATGACCTATGTGGTTAGAAGTACCTCGAAAAGTAGGCAATTGTCAATAACTTGGTATGCCTAATTATAGGAGAAATTCTACCAAAATTTTGGTTGAAATTTTGGTGAACCTTGCATGAATCTGAATATTAAAAAAATTTACCATGTTTTTCCTATATTATGTTTGATGTGTTGTCCTGGTAAATAAGGATGTTACAATTTGGTATTAGAACCCTAGTTGTGGTTATAGGAATGATGTGGTGATAAAATAAAGTATAAATGAAATGATGATTATTTGAGATTATTGATGGGAAGCTAAATGCTTGTTTTACGATGATATATATATGTAGAGGAACAACAGTTGGACCATCTTTAGGACAATAACAGACAGACTCTAATGATAAAGGTAAGGGATCACGAAGTTGATCTATTGGATGATATTGTATCCCATTCACCGAAAAGTCAACCAACGATGGCACCACGAGAACCACATGTTCAGAGGGGTGCTATATTATCTCGTGCTTCAAAAATGCCACGATGAGAGGTGCTGCCGGTGGTAGCCTACCTAGAAGAGGCTCCACTTGCAGCAACACCAGGGACATCTCTTATGTTGCTAGACCCTACTTATTTTGAACAACTGGTTAAGGCTATTCTATTAGGTATAATAGGGGCTATAGGTTTGAGCAATCGAGAGACCACTCATACCTTGGTCCATTGGGTTAAGAACATGAATGATATGGGATGTTTGCCCTTGTTGGAGGACGAGGATGAAGAAGTTGCAGGATAGCAGCTTTAAAAGATAGAGGAGTCGCTTACTCAGATTTTGGTGCCTCAAGAGATGAGAGTGAACTATATGGCACAACTATTAGTTGAAAGTTCTCAGACCTGGTGGACCGCAATGAGGAACCGTAGGGCAAGAGAAAGACTTGAATGGGCTGGTTTTTGCAAAGAGTTTGAAGTCAGATACTACTTTTAACAACATTAGAGAAGGAAGGAACATGAGTTCTTAGGGTTGAAGTATGGAAAATGACTATAGGACAATATGAGAGACATTTCCAAGACCTCTCCACTTTTTCCATTGCACTATTACCTATGGAACAACACCAAATTGAAAGGTTTCAGGATGGTCTCCAACAAGAATTGAGAAAGGGATTGGTAATTTTCCAATCTCGCACCATGAGGGAGTTGGTAAAGGTGACCCAGACTTTGGAGTCATTAAATGAGGAACAATTTCACACTAGGAGACAGGAGAGAGCAGAGGGTATGAAAAGAAAGGAGCCAATTCCTTACTTAAGTAGACCTCCTTTTCCTAGAAGGAGTGAAGGGCAAACCCAAGCATAGAGTAATAGAAAGGGGGATAGCTTCTCCATCAGGGGATCTTCAGGTAAGTATGCTCATTCAAATTGAACTGGATACGGGATTGGTGCTAGTACATCAGGGCTAACTCGGGGTGGCAGGTCATCAAGCACTACAAATAGGAAGGCTTTTTCCTTTCTACGATGCAAGGTCTGTAGCCATTTCCATCTAAGAGATTGTAGGGTTACGTCTAGGAGGTGTTTCATTTGCCGGCAAGAAGGCCATAAATGGAAGAATTGTCAATATTTAGAGGATACTTATATGGGGAGTACAAACACTTCAGGAGAAATTGCCCTAACTGAGCACAAAATCAAAGCCAACAACATTCAATCACTATGGATAAGCCAATTAGGGAATAGACATATCACACTCAATCAGGTTCGAATATGAGTAGAGGTCAGGGCTAGAGTAAAGGAGACAAAACCCCAGACAAAGTGTACCATTTGAACCAACAGACGACCAGAGCATCAACAAAAGTAGTGTCAGGTATGACTCTAATTAATGGTTTTGAGAGTTATGTACTAATAGACACAGGGGATACACATTCATTTATAACACCGAGATTTATGAATAGATTGCAAATACCTGTAAATAGATTAAATGAGGGCTTGATAATTTGTACTCCATTAAAGGAAGGGATAATAGTAGATGATGTCTATAAGGGGTGTCGAGTGAACGTAAGAGGGTGTGAATTAGGGGTATATCTAATTTCTTTAGAGATACAAGACTTTGATGTGATCCTAGGGATGAACTGGCTTAGCATATACCTTGCTAATGTAAATTATCATACTAAAATGGTGTGCCTTCGGACGCTTGATGGTAAAGAGGTGGAATTTAAAGGTGAAAAAATTAGAGTGTGTGGGGGATTAACGTCAACACTCACTACTAGAAAATTGGTGAGGAAAGGATGTGAGCTCTACTTCACCTACGTAAAGGATGAGGAGAGAGAACAAATGAGATTGATGGAAATCCTAGTAACACGGGAATTTCTAGAAGTATTTCCAGAAAACTTACCAGGATTACCTCTAGGACGAGAGGTTGAAGTGTCAATAGAAGTTTTGCCAGGTACGACCCTAGTGTCATAAGCCCCTTATAGGATGGCCCTAATCAAGTTCGTAGAACTGAAGACTTAACTATAATAGTTGTTGGAGAAAGGATTTATCCGACCTAACAACTCATCACGGGGAGCCCCGATATTATTCGTAAAGAATAAGGATGGAACATTCCGATTATGAATAGATTACTAACAGCTGAACAAAGTGATAGTTAAAAATAAGTACCAATTACCCAAGATTGATGACTTATTTGATCAGTTGAATGGGGCATAAGTGTTTTCGAAGATTGATTTGAGGTCGGGGTACCACCAATTAAGAATTAAGAAGCAAGACATTCAAAAGATGGGTTTCAAGACTCATTATGGACACTACAAGTTCTCTGTAATGCCTTTTGGATTAATGAACACCCCAACAATGTTCATGAACTTAATGAACAAGGTCTTCTAGATAAGTTTATAGTAGTATTTATTGATGACATCCTAGTTTACTTCCACTCCCGAGAAGAGCATGAGCAACATCTGAGGATATTATTGAAAAAATAGAGAAGGAATCAGTTGTATGTGAAGTTTAGAAAGTGTGAGTTTTGGCTTTCCAAAATGGTATTTTTAGGCCATCTCATATCTAAGGAAAGGATTTATGTGGACCTTAGGAAAGTAGAAGTCATTTTGAAATGGGAACAACCCACAAACATAATAGAGATTCAGAGCTTTTTAGGATTGGTTCGGTACTATCAAAGATTCATTGAGAGATTTTCAAAGATAGCTTCCCCAATGACCTAATTGACCCGTAAAAGAGTCAAATTTGATTGGACAAGGGAGCGTGAGAGGAGTTCCGAAGAACTTTAGAAAAGGTTGACGTCAGCCCCGATGTTGGCCCTCCTAGAAGGATCAAAAGGGTTTATGGTATATAGTTATGCTTCCAAGAAAGGACTAGGTTGTGTGCTAATGCAGCGTGACAAAGTAATTGCCTATACGTCCAGACAATTGAAAACATATGAGATGAACTATCTGGTGCACGACTTAGAATTAGCCATAGTTGTATTTACCTTATGGGTTTGGAGATATTATTTGTATGGAGCTCAGTTCAGATATTTACCGATCACAAAAGCCTTAAGTACTTGATGACACAAAAAGAGTTGAACAAAGATTAGGATTGCATAACTCATTATCACCGAGGAAAGGTGAATGTCGTAACTAATGCATTGAGTCAAAAAAGCAAGGAAGTGATTAATGGATTAATGTATGGGACCTTAAGGAACTTTTGGAGTTGAGGAGTTTACAAATTCAATTGAATATAGGGGCAGGGGTTTATTGTTGGCTAACTTAAAGGCTTAACCAGTTTGGTGGGATAAGATTTGGGAAACACAAGAGCAAGATGTGAATGTACTTAGAGAGAAGGACATGATAGAGAGGAGTAAGGATTCCCTAATTAGAATGATGAAAAATGGAATAATAAGGATGAGAAATAGAGTATATCTTCTTGATACCATGATAATAGGGAGCTGAAGAGAGAAATACTTAAGGTGGCCTACGAATCGAAACTGGCAATCCATCCCGGTAGCACGAAGATGTATAGATATTTGAAGAGTTTTTATTAGTGGCCTGATATAAAAAAAAAAATAGCAGAGTTTATGGCTAAATGTGCAGTGAGTCAACAAGTAAAGATCAAGCACCAAAAGCTTGCAAGCAAGTAGCAACCCCTCCCAATTCCAGAATGGTAGTGGGAAGACATCACAATGGATTTTGTAACAAGATTACCTTAGAGTAAGAAAGGAAATGATGTAGTATGGGTGATTATAGATAGACTGACGAAGTTTGCCTTATTTCTACCCATAAAGATGACAAACTTAGTAGATAAACTAATCAGGGTATATATGAAAAAAATGGTTAGGTTGCATGGCATTCCAATTTCTATAGTATCAGACAGAGAACCACTGTTTACTTCTAAACTATGACCCAATATTTAAAATTCCCTAGTACAAGACTGAAATTGAGTACAACTTACCATCCACAAATAGATGGTCAGTTAGACAAGACCATTTAGATATTAAAAGACCTATTGAGGGCGTGCATCCTAGAGTTTGGGGGCTATTGGGAAGATCATGTACCCTTGGTGGAGTTCACTTACTCCTGTGTGTTGGGATGAAATTGGGGAAAAACTATTCGGATCGGAACTTGTTCAAATCACCATTGATAAGGTAAGAGTAATAAAAGAAAGAATGAAGAAAGTTCAGGATAGGTAGAAGAGTTATACCGATAATAGGAGGAGACCTCTTAAGTTCTCAAGGGAAGACAAGGTATTCTTGAAGGCGACACCATGGAAACATATTTTCCAGTTTGGAATGATGGGAAAACTCGCCTTGCGGTATATTGGTCGATTTGAGATCTTAGATAGAATTAGGCTTGTGGCTTACTGATTAAGGTTACCTCCTTATTTGGAGAAAATACACAGCGTATTTCATATTTTGTTATTAAAAAAAGCATAAATTGATCCATCATGATTTCTACCACAAGTTCCAATGGAGATAAAAGAGGATTTGATGTTAGAAGTGAAGCTAGTGAAGATTTTAGATCGAAGTGAGAATGAACTAAGGGTAAGAAAGTTCAACTAGTAAAAATCTTGTGGAGGAACTTATAATTTGAAGAAGAAACATGGGAGAGGAAGTCGGAAATGAGGAGGAAGCATCTTGCATTATTCCCCACCATACATACATCTTCTGAAATTTCAAGGATGAAATTTCTGAAAGGGAGAAGAATGTAAACCCCTAAAACATGAATGCATGATATTAAGTAAATAGAGAAGAAACCCATTTGTTAAAACATAAAAAGACTCTAATATAAAGCATTGAAACACACATAAGTGGTAAAGCGAAATTAGGGCCTAGTATGGGAATGACAAAAGGATAAGGGGACTAAAGTGAAAAGGTATGAACAAATAAAGGACAAGAACAAAAAAAAAAGGAAAAGAGAGGAAAACCTATCAACCCTAGGAAGAGAAGGAGGCTAACAGTAGAAGGGAAAAAAAGAAAGGAATGAGCCATTTCTCTCTCTTCAAACTCCTCCTCTCAAAGAGAACAAGTAGAGGGAACACATACCATCATATCCATAAGAGAAAATAAAAAGTTGAGTCAAGATTAAACACCCAAAAACCAAACAAACTTAGAAAGGAAAGGAGAGGGGGTTGGTGATAGCAAAAGAGAGACTAAAAAATTTAAGGGAGAAAGGGTTTGAAGAGACAGAAAACACAGCTAGGAAAAAACCTAACATCCTCCTAAACAAACTTCTAGCTTTTGGGTAAGTGTTATGCAAAAACACTAGCTCTTAGATTAGGGTTCTTGAGGAAATTTTCCGGGTAGATAGAAGGTAAGGATCAAGTGCGATGGAAAGGTGAGGAAGGCTTGATAATGTGTTTTTAAAATTGAAAAACACAAATGAATAAAAAAATGAAAGAGAGCGTTCGGCTAGACATGAAATTAGTAACGGGGGAGAACCTTTTTTATGCTAAATTATGCATACATGTTAAAATAACAAGTGTAAGATCATACAAGAAACAATGATGTGCTGAAACTCAACACACAAACAAATTCTTATGATGAATGCTCTTGTGAAACTTAATTTTTGAATGATTAAAATCCCATGTGTGATTATTAATGTAGAAATGATATTCTGTATGGAATAATGCGAAAAGAAGGGAAGGAATGCATGGAAGTTGTCATAGTGTGCACAACGTCGAGGCATGACGACGAGGCTTTTATCATGCCTCTTGATGAGGTGTGTATTGTTAGGAAGAGTTTTTGGATTTAATCATAAAATTATGATTGAGGTTCAAGAGTCGCCACCTAGTATTATGGTCACTAGCAACCTATGATCTACGAGAGTCTGGGTAAGGGATTGGTTATGCGAGGGGAGACGCATCACCTTTAGTGCACCCTACCTAAGGTAAGTTGCATTGTTGTTTGATTGTTTTTCTAGGTCGAGTTTCTATTTGTTGGTCTTTTCTAAAGTTTAAGACAGGTCTCTATCTTATTCGGTTAAATCCTAACCGTTCTAAAATATGAATTTTAACATCGCATTTATTTTATACCTTGTATCTTTAATACATTAGGGTGTACTCTATTTTGTAGTTTTACACCCCCTACACATATTAAAGTCTACATCTCGACCCTTAAAAAAACGTTTGGTGAAGAGTTTTTGACATTTTGGTCAAGTCCTAATGGATAATCATAAACTGGTTACGATATCTATTTTGCTTTTTAAAACATGAAAAAGATGCAATCTTTGTTTTTTTCATGAAAATATGCTTGGAAACATTTTAGGATTTGGCCATATGTATGAAAACAAAATATTTTTTTTTCTTTTGGAAAGAGAAATTAATTTAAAAGTTTTGAAAATTCTTTTTGAAGTTTTTGGAAATTTTTTAGAAATATTTCAGAGAAAGCCAGATATTTAAATACCAGGTTTGTATCGTACAATGTAAATATACAGCCTGATATTATACAAAATTGGTGGGAAAACATTTGAGAAAATCACAAATATTTTAAAATGCCCTTTGATTTTTTTTAAATATCATATTATAATATATATTATTATAAACAAATATATATTAAATATATATGGGCTGGGTCGACCCAACTAACTAGGCTGGGCTCAACCCAAGAAAGGGTTGGGTTAGGTTGGGTTGATATTGGCCTATCAGATCTCTTTTTTCTTTTTTGGGGGGCTGAGCCAGACTAAGCCTAGATATTTAGGTAGGGCCAAAACTGGCCCGACCCAAAGAAAAGGTTAATTATTCTGCCATTGCATGCAAAATATCTTCTGCATGCAATGGCCATGGGAACGAGGAAGAAATGGGGAAGAAGAAGAAAAAGGGTGCCACTTGATGCAAGTAGGGGAGTTGTTGGTTCAGGTGGCTGGGAGATTGTCGTAAGGCTTATGGTGGCACCACTGTTGGGAGTTGGTGTTGCTGCTACTGCAGCCGGTGTTGGAGAAAAAAGAAATCGAAATGGTGGCGGTTGTCTGTCTACTACAGCTGCAACTATGGAGGAAGAAGGAGAAGTAGTCGATAGAGAGAGAGAAGTGTGGTGGCGCTGATGGAGGAATTGGCTCCTATCATTGGTTGTGGGAGGAAGAAGGAAGAAGAAAATCTGCAGCATAAAGAAAGAGGGATCGACGGTGGCTGCTCTGCCGCTGATGAGGATTTGGGTTGGTGGAGATGATGGTGGTCAAGCTAGTGGTAACTGTGATGGTGGCCGAAGGCCACGACGGAGAGAGAAAGAGGAGAGAGAACTTGCTGCAGAAGAAGAATTGGAAGGGAGCTGATTTTTTTCAATTTTTGCACACTGTGAAACAATGACTCATACAAGGGGGCAATATTGTGCTTTGAAGGGGATTTAATCCTTTCGGGTAACAGGAAAAGAGGAAGGAAAATTTCCTACAATGAGACAAGGGGGCATTCTGGAAATTGATCATCTCAAATTGATCAACAAGACAGAATTTCCAACAAGTAAATAGGTCACCATGAGCACCATAAAGGCTGAGCTGTGTAAAATTGCAAATATTCTAGAAAGAACCTACAAAAGTTAACTTGAGTAGGCTAGAAGTCAAGCGACAAAAATGACTCAAATCAAATAGCAAAACCTCGCATGAAGCAACGAGAAGATTAAGAAGAAATGGGGGCCTATAGGAGGGGGCAACTGTCATAGCCCAATTTTTTAATAAACAATAAAAAATGAATGGATAAAAATATATTTGAGAAAGGGGTTAAGACAACACAAAATTTGAAGTTTGAGGATGGAATTAATAAGTTGGAGACTTTAATTAAAATTTTGGATTAGTTTAATTAATAAAATCAGGTGCTTAATTAAAGAATTGATAAGTTTGAGGACTTAGTTAAGTTTTGATTTAATTAATTAAAGAAATCAAGGGTTTGATTAAAGAAATACTGGAGTTGTGGGCTGATTAAAGGCAAAATTTCAGGAGATTAAAAGACTAAGGACCATAGTTAAATTGCGGGTTTACTTTAGGACAGTTTTGTAAAATTTTAACTGATTTTTCCAGGGATAATTTTGAAAGAATTAAAAGTTGAAGATTTAATTAAGGACCAAATTGAACAATCCGGAAATTTAGGACTGTTTTGTAAACAATGTTATAATTTAGGGATTAGTTGAAATTAATTCAATGGCAAAATTAGAAAGAAATTTTTAATTACTTGAGATCCAATTGTTAAATTTCCAAAGATCAGTGGTCAAAATGAAAATATCCGTTTCAGCAGAAACGGTACCATTGCTGGGTGGACAGTCCTGCTTGTCTTCTTCATCCCGATTCAACAGGGGAGCTGGAAATTTGCAGTAATCCGATCCAATCATGGACCACGTCTTTTGCCCACCATCTCGTTTGTGGATTGAATAACAGTCCTGTAAAGGCAGGACTGGTTTGTGGGCAAGCGGCTTGATCTCTATAAAAGGGAGAGCAGAACATGGGAGAAGGGACACCGGGGAACTAGAGCAAAAACAGAGCAGAAATTCAGAGCAAAAAAAAATAATAATACACAAAGAGAAGGAGAGAAAAAGAGAGTAGCATACACAGAGACGAGAATTAGCCTTGATATTGTCTTAGTCCCTACAGAAAAAGAGCAACCTGAAATCATTCAAAAACTCATAGAAAACCGGCATACCCATTACCTTCTTAGTTCGTTCATCTCATGAACTGAGAAAACAAAAGAAGAGAGGACAGTGGGCACAACGAAGAGATAAAGGAAAGTAGTTGAACGAAAGTAGCCACCAGGGTTGCAGCCATCCTCGCCATCTCCAGAAGCAGGTGCGCCATTTCCCTTTCATTCTCT
>Ga0325411_1000315_pt1 | contig 49633 bp, 29 predicted proteins | sample PopdelMetagenome_13_FD_206181 | JGI IMG/M metagenome (GOLD analysis project Ga0325411, IMG submission 206181) | Populus deltoides microbial communities from Bellville, Georgia, United States - Xylem-PdIQD-R4 | ecosystem: Host-associated > Plants > Phyllosphere > Stem > Wood/Secondary xylem...
GTCACCCATTACAATGAGACCATTCTTCCGCTTGGGTAGGTCACCCATTACAATGAGACCAACATTTTTCTAGGTAGGTCACCCATTACAACGCGACCAATTCTCCATGTTTTTTTTATTTTGGGTAGGTCACCCATTACAATGAGGCCATTCTTCCGCTTGGGTAGGTCACCCATTACAATGAGATCATTCTTCCGCTTGGGTAGGTCACCCATTACAATGAGACCAATATTTTTTCCAGGCAGGTCACCCATTACAATGAGGCCATTCTTCCGCTTAGGTAGGTCACCCATTACAACGTAACCAATTCTCTATGTTTTTATCTAGGTAGATCACCCTTTACAATTCGACCATTCTCCATCTTTTTTTTATCTGGGCAGGTCACCCATTACAACATTCTTCCACTTGGGTAGGTCATTCATTACAACGAGACCACTCTTTCCTTTTTCCTTGAGTAGGTCACCCATTACAATGAGACCAATATTTTTTCTGAGAGGTCACCCATTACAACGCGACCAATTCTCCATGTTTTTTTTGGTAGGTCACCCATTACAATGAGGCCATTCTTCCGCTTGGGTAAGTAACCCATTACAATGAGACCATTCTTTCCTTTTTTCTTGGGTAGGTCACCCATTACAATAAGACCAATATTTTTCTGGGTAGGTCACCCATTACAACGTGATCAATTCTCTATGTTTTTATCTGGGTAGGTCACCCATTACAATTCAACCATTCTCCATGTTTCTTTTATCTGGGCAGGTCACCCATTAAAATGAGGCTATTTTTCCACTTGGGCAGGTCACCCATTACAATGAGATCACTCTTTCCTTTTTCTTTGGATAGGTCACCCATTACAATGAGACCAATATTTTTCTAGGCAGATCACCCATTACAATGCGACCAATTCTCCATGTTTTTTTTTTTATTTTGGGTAGATCACCTATTACAATGAGGTCATTCTTCTGCTTGGGTTGGTCACTCATTACAATGAGATTACTCTTTCTTTTTTTCACTTGGGCAGGTCGCCCATAAAAATAGACCAGGGTAAGTGTGTGTGGACAGCTTGCCCGTGAAAATAGATCAGTGTGAGCGTGTGTGGGCAGGTCGCCCGTGAAAATAGACCAGTGTGAGTGTGTGGGCTGGTCGCCCCTGAAAAAAGACCACTATGAGTATGTATGGGCAGGTCGCCCGAGAAAATAGACCATTCTTGTTTTTTCTTTACAAGCTTACTATGCAAAGCATCGAGGAGTTTTTTTGCTTTGTAAGCATTGTAAAGGGGGCAACTGTCATAACCCATTTTTGGGTTCTTCCAAATTACATTTTCTTTTCTTTTTTTAAAAAAGAACACTGAAATAGTGCCGTTTTGAACAACATTGTTCTCCTTATTCCTTGCACATGAAGAGGCAGGGAAGAAGAAGATTTTAAATCTCCTTTTCCCGCTTAACTTCTCCTTCTCTACCACCCCACTTGCCCAAGAAACCCAGCACTACCCATACCCACCATACCTTGCCACCATGACGAAGGAAGAGGAAGGCCATGCCCTGCAGCGGCTGCACAGGAGCCATCCCACGCCACCATACCCTACACTTGGACAGGGTATGGTGAACCTCTCCCCCGACTGCCTATAAATACAGGGGAAAAGAAGAAGAGGAGGGAGGATTTTTTTTGGAGAAAAGAGGTAAGTAAGCTGTAGAAACAAAAAAGAAAGAAAAAGAAGCGAAAACAGACATGGGGAGGGAAAAACAGAGACTATGGTCTTTGCACAGAGAAGAAGAAAAACCATCCTCACCCCTGGGCACCACCACTGTTTCTTCCTCTCCACCACCACCAGCAGCACCGGGAGCAACCGCCAGCAGAACCAAGGAAAGAGAGAGTGGAAGATTGATGCTGGCGAGAGAAGAAAAGGAAAAAGAACAGAATACAGGGGACAAAAAAACAAATAATAGAGAGAAGAACAATAACCTCTCTCTCTAGCCTCTCTCTCTTCGCCGTCTGGAACCACCGGTCGCCGCGCTATTCTTCTTCTTGGCTGTCACCAGCTGCACCGCCCGAGACCACCGCAGAGAGGGAAGAATATTGTTGACAGAACGAATAAAAAACAAAGGAAGAAGAAGTAGTAGAGGAGAGAAAAAGAAGAACCACCTTCTGCCACCATAGCCATCCACCGCGACAACAACGCCATCGCGACCAGCACTGCGAGCCATCAACACTGCCCAGTCAGTTTCCTTCTCTTGCTTCTTCTCCGGTCGCTCTCCACTGTTCACGTTGCATGTGAACAGTGGAGAGTGCTCCACTGACCCAAAATGAGTGGGCTGGGTCTGGCCTAGTCCAAAAAAAATTCAAAAATATTTTAAGAAAATTTGTGATTTCCCCACGTATTTTTTTATTAAATTTTGCTTAATATTGATTTATATTTTTATGTCATAAAAATACAAATCCAATATTAAAATACCCGATTTTCATCAAAACATTGAAAAATTAAACAAAAAAAATGTTTTTGTTTTCATGAATACGCCCAAGTCTCTCAAAACTAAAAAAAAAAAAAAAACAATCATATTGTATTTTCATACAACAAATAAAACTTTTAAAAAATATGTTTTAGCATGCATTTTGGCTTTAATAACCAGTTTATTAAAGTCACGAGAATTTGGCCAAATTTTCAAAAATTCTAAAAAAATTATTTTATTTTCTTTTTATATCAGGGATTACGAATTTATACATAAAACGTATTCCCGATATTAAAAATTTAGTTCTTTTATTGACGTTAGAACGATTAGGTTTTTACCTGATAAGATAAGACCTCCTTACCAAGGAGAACTTTTCTTAAACCATAGACAAACCAAAAATTAGAAAACACGACGAGACCTTAGTTTTTATCAGACAATAAAACAATGTAGCTTACCTTAAATAGGGCGTAATTGGGTTACTAATACCTTCCCTTTACGCAACCTGTCTCTGTGCCTGATCTCTGAGACCAGTTAGGGTTCCTAGTAACCAAAAACTAGGTGGCGATTTCCATTTTATTTTTTCCATTAATAAAAGACAAGAATTCCTTGTCTCCCCATATTTTCCAGATACATATATGAGTGTGGAGGACGATCGCCACGATGCCGCACACGTGCGACATATGTGAATAAATAAATAAATAAAAAGTCATTAATGATAACTAAAAATAAAATTTGAAAATTCAAAAGACATGTATAGATCAAAATATTTAATCTCGAAAATGAAATATTAACCTTATTGTGTTTACTAAATTTTTTTATTAAAATATTTTTTTTATTTAAACAAACAATAATAGAAATAGAGAGACAAATCAAATTAATCAAATAAAATAAAAGAGGAAAAAAATTATGCAAAGCTTCACATATTATAAATATTATTTGAAAATAAAAAAATTAATTTTGAAAAATAAAGTTCATCCATACAAAAGATTAAAAAAATTATAGATGAATAAGAAAAAATCTTAAAATTTAAATAAATAACTAAAAAATAATTGTCATTTAAAAAACACTCTCCAAATAAAATAAAAGAGAGTATGAGTACCAATTTAAATATAAATTAAAAACATTTAGAGAAAAAAACCATAAAAAATCATTAATTTTTAAAAATTAAGTCCCAAGTTGTTTTACCCAAAAACCCGTTTTTTAATCCAAAACACAGTAGAAACCGTGATTAACCTATCTATGGCTTCAAGAAACCCAAAAAATCGAAATCAACCCAAATCCAAAAATTAATCCGAGTTTAGATTTGTTTTTTCATGAACTTTAAAGGTAAAAAAAAAACAACTAATATGAACTCCCATCATAAAATAAAACCATTTGACACAAATATTGTCTGTTTTGGTGGTCTAAATCGGTGTCAATAACACTTTTCTCTCTCTTCTCTCAACCAGAGATTAAAAAAATAACAAAAATAAATTTTTGTGTCAAAATTAAATTGGAAAAATATTGAGGTGCTGAATATGTATAGTTTGCGTAATTTTTAAAGTTCAAGGACCAAAGTGCATCTTTTACGAAACTTATAGCATGCCACTCATGTTTGACGTCTTTTTTATTTTGATCCCTCTGTTTTCAATCCTATATTTTCATAAGAAATCAAAATCAATTTGTCTTCGATTAGGACTAAATCGCCGAAAAAAAAGGTCTGACAACCAAATTGAAAAAATATAAAATTTTAGACAGCTCATTCACAATAATGTGTAAAAAGATGAACAATAAAACCTTGTATAGCAAAAAACTCATGCAATACTGTATTATTATTATTACAGTTCAGCCGTTGTCTCCTGTGACACAAACTTGGTAAGTAAGCGATGAAAAACTTTAATTAGCTACTTAGTTTATAATATTATTTTATTTGATCCTCTCTCGGCCTAGCCTAGTCATTTTAGGTAAAACATTTAGGGTTTTAGAAGTGCAGTAAAAGTTGTATTTAAAAAAAATTCATATGAAAATACATCAAAACTAATATATTTTTTATTTTTTAAAATTATTTTTTAACATCAGCATATCAAAATGATCAAATAGCGCCAAAAAAATTATTTGAATCTAGAAAAAAAATTCAAAACATTTCAAAAACATGGCTGGATAGCAATGCAAAATGAAACCTTAATCTTATCTGTCTATCAAAATTTAAATCTACATCCTAATTTATTTTAATAACAACCAATCACATAGAACTTTTACATGTTGGTTTCAATTTTAAAAAGAAAAGAAACAAACATCTTCAATTTGTTAAAATACTCCGAGGGCTATAGGTTGGAGTATTTGCCTAGAAACAATAATAATTGTATGTTTTCATTTTTACAAGTTTAACAAATTAGTTATCCTTCGCTATTGTGTGTTTAGTTATTTAATGTATGGTGATTTTTAAAAATATTTTTTAATTAAAAATATATTAAAATAATATTTTTTATAATTATTTTTGACATTATTACATCAAAAAATATTTAAAAATGCATAATTTGATATATTTTTTAAAATAAAAACCACTACAATACTAGGAAAATAAGCAAAAAAAAGCAACCTCATCGTGCTTATGCTGGAACTTCCAACTTTCTTTGTGTATTTTCAACAGCAATTCTTTTATTTATTTGTTAATTAATGTATTGTTACTTTAAATTTTTTTTAAAAATGCAAGGTACCATTTTTTTTACTTTTGGTTTTCTAAGATCTATATCTTTGTTTTTTCTACTTTTGTTAAAATTTGTGTCATCTAAAACATATACAGGGAAAATTGTTCTATACACATGGTTTAATAAATACTTATATAGTTTCCATGCTCTGTTATGGGTTAGACTATTTTTTTTCTAAATTTTAAAAAAAATATTGAGCATAAAGATTTTTTTGACAATATCATTAAATCCAATCAAGTAGTTCAATTTTAAAACTTACCAACCCGACTCCTTGCCCACTCGACTTTCAAATTAACCATGTGAGAGTTGATCCAAAGTAAATTATTCAATTTAATGGTTGTCATACCCAAGTAGCTTGGGTCAGGCCAAGTTGCTTGGGTCTGACATTGTTACCGGACGCAAGCTACTTTTTTTTTTATCTTTTCTTAGGTAAAAATGTTATTTTACTATACATAGAAATTGAAAAAACTTGAAATACCCTTGTCTAGTAGCCTATCATTTTTTGATCTTGGGAGCAAAGAAGTATTTTTACTGTTTCAAATATTGTGAAAAGCCAAGAAAACCCTTGATCAACAGTTCTAAGTTTTGTCGACTCTAAGGGTAAAGAGCATTTTAATCGTGTTAAAAATTGAAAAAGATGTATACACCCCTAAACAATCTTCTAATGACCACTAAACCAGATGAAAAAACCCAAATACTCCTAAATCAAAAGCTTACATTTAAGTTACTAAAAGGTAAAAGGATAAGGTCTGGCAACCATGCTAGATCCAAGGTGTTTGGTCATGGCAAACCATGTGAGACCCAAACAAACAACAAACAAAGAGGACAATTATGCACTTTAGTTGTTAGGAGATAGAAAATAAAGAAAAAACATAAACAATCGATCACCGACGACAATCGAATCATTATATGTCTACATGTGCCACGCAATGTGGAAAAGGGTGCAACTGCAAATCCAATTAGACGACGGATGACAAACATTGGCCACTGAAAAGCGTCTCACGTGAATGGCGTGGGAAGGATGCTAAAGTTTTATTTTAAGTACGAGGGTCTATAAAAGAAAAGATGAAGAATATGGAACTGTATAAATAAAAGCACGAGAAAACCATAGCAAAATTAGAACAAAATCATAAAAGTTTTCTATCTGCATGTATCAATATCACAAGAGAATTGTTAAAATCAAGCTACTATAACTAAGCTTTATTCATGAGCTTGAAAAGTTGAAATATAATTTGATTCTAAAAATAAATTAAGAAGGTGCATATATTATATAGAATCAACAAAGACTTAATGATAGAGAATATGCTAAGATAGTGAAAAATGTATCATTAGCTGCAACAAGAGCTCAAACTCTATTTAAATAGTTTGAGAATGTGGCAATTATAATAACAACAGGCTTATAAAATAAAGTACAGAAAGCACAATAATTTTAGAAAAAGCTTTGTGGTCTGAAACAGGGTTTAAGAATTAGAGATTAAATATGATCTTTACAAAATTCATGTAAAAAGTTGAGACTTAAGATAATAGGTTTTAGATGAAAAGTTTAAAGGCAAAAAAAGTAAAGCTGTCATTTTTACAGGGCAATCTATTAGTGAAAGATCAAAAGGCTAAACAACCTCATTTCTGTTTCTAAATATTTTTTATTTTAAAATATATTAAAATAATATTAAAATTTATTTTTAATATTAACACATTAAAATAATTTAAAAATATAAAATAAATAATTAATTTTTTTAATTATTTTTTAAAAACATTTCTAAACATAGTTTTAAGACTTGGATCACGGGTCAGCCGAGTCAGTTTTTTTCAAATTAAAATGACATCGTTTTAGTTAAAAAATAAAAATCAACGGGTTTTGCCAGGTCAACCGGATCGCCGAGTTAGCTGGATCATACCAATTTTTTTTCCTAATTTTTCTTTAACCCGACCTGATTTTATTTTTAGATTAACCGGGTACCGGATCGACCCGTCGGCCACATTTTTAAAACTATGTTTCTAAATCATAAAAACCACTCATTTTATACCTTACCTCGGACTCCACAATATTTGGATAGCTAACACGAATCCCTGTATACTTTGTAGAAAATGACATCCAAGTCCCTGATTAAATTACTCGGGATTTAGATGGAGGCAATTTGACCCCAACAAAAGCAGAAGCCCTCAGCTAGTTCCACAAAACCCTAATAGCTAACGCCAATAAATGGAATTCGACGAGATCGAGTATCTGGAGAAAACCGTAGAGGAAGCGGAAGATCGAGACGATTCGAAGAAGAGGAACAGCAGCAGCAGCAAAAAGAGAGATGGAACCGAGAGAAGTTACAGGAAGCGAGAGGTCGATGATGAGGATGTCGACAACGATGAGAACCGAAAGGTGAAGAAATCGAAAGCTGAGGACGAGAAAGGTCGCGATCACCACCGGAGAGACCGAGATTTAGATAGAGATAGAGATAGAGATAGAGATAGAAGTAGTAGAGAGAAGGATAGAGACAGAGAGAGAAGTGGCCATAGGGAGAAAGAGAAGGAGAGAGAGAGGAGAGAGAAAGAGAAGGAGAGGGAAAGGATAGAGAGGGAGAGAGAGGAGGAGAGAGACCGGAGAGAGCGAAGCAGGAGCCGGTCAAGGAGGCATGAAAGCGATTCTCGCGAGAGGGAAAGAGAGAAAGAGATTGATACAAGAGAAAGCAGGTGATAAATTTTTTATATTGTTTCCAGTTTAGATTTTGGAATTCAATGCCATTACTTCTAATCATTCCGTTTTTCCTTTTTAATATCTTCAGCTGAATACAAACAATGAACTCATTGTGTATATAGTTCCAAGCGTAATCTCTACTAAAAACTTTGTTCACTCGAAGTGTTAATTAATGCTAAAGTCCTTTAGAAATTGAGTTTAGAAGTTTATGGGCGAAGCAAATACCTTCTAACTAGGATTTGTTTTTGAGTTGGATTGTTAACTGATATTATTGTCCCCTGCAAACCCAAGGCTAAATGATTTCTCTAGGTTTTTGATGAAGAAATTGCTGTTTCTTAAAGTATTTTTATGAGATTTCTATTCTTACCCATTTGCATTCCATTTGAAAAGGGGTGTGAATTGAATTAGGGACATTGTATAATATGAAAAATGAAATAGCGTTATTCTTTTTAATGAAGCTAGAGATTGGTCGTTGCTATGTTTTGAATGATCTTGTTGTATGTGTCTAAGTATGCATTGCTAACTTTGAAAGAGAGTAAAATGTTTAATTGGTGATTGCACAAAAATTCGAAACAACATTTGCTATCCTTGTTAGAAATAAGGTGGCAAAAAGGTTTACAGCGGTGTCACTATTGCTCCTTGTCTATGATACCATTCAGTTGGTTAGACATTTGGATTTTTCTAACAGCTTGATACTGGTTCTTTTTTTTCAGTCATAAGAATGTCTATGCCTGTTAATTTATCTCATGAATTTTCATCTTTTGTGAAAATTGAAACTTTAAAAGTGTTTTGGTTGGCAGGAGATTTAAAGATAAGAAAGAAGCTGTGGAGCCTGAAGCAGATCCGGAAAGGGACCAACGAACTGTTTTTGTGTACCAGGTTGATGGTTTGCACTGCTGTTTTTTTTCTCCATTTTTAAATGATTATTAGTCATAGAATCATAGATTATATGTGGTTCCATTGTTTTCTCACATTGGTGTTGCTTTGTTGTTATGGATTTTTTGTTTTATGACAGATGCCTTTAAAAGTGACAGAGAGAGATGTTTATGAATTCTTCTCAAAAGCGGGCAAGGTTAGTGGCCTTTGGTTTGTTTTTTATATTTATAATGCAAAAATAGTTGCATGTTTCTGGATTTTATAAATTTTGTATCAAAGCTCACTGTGGTCTTTCCAGGTTTTGTTATGAACTTCTCTTTTTATTTCAACCTGTGCGTGTGAGAATTATTATGATTTGTTGCATGAGAAACTGCTGAGGACATGAATGTATGTTACTGAAATACCGTTGCTTTATTCTTCCTCAGTTACAAGTAGTGTAATGACTTTCTTTTTTCTCATTTTAGATATGCGATATTAGTTAAAATGTTCAAATGCATTGAGCAATTTAGCTTGGTATTAAGAAACAGTGTCATCCCATATGCCACTGTTTTTTTGGAAATTCAAACATGATGCTCTAGAATCATCTTAATGGCAGATTCTATTCTTCTGCAATGATATATAATTCAAAATGGATGCAGCACTCCCTATTCAACTTCTTCCTCTTTCATTCCAACAATGTCTTCCTCACTAATTGGACCCTTGATATTTTAGTTACCACCAGTTTACATGCCTGCCCTCCACTATGTTTCAGATCTATTTTTTTTTAAACGTAACAAAAAATACATCCAGGTTGTAGAGAACTTTTTGATATTGTTATTAAACCCGGCCCAACGGGTGAACTTTAAAACCTCTCGATTCGAATCTTTGCCAAACCCGAGTTTAAAATTAAATAGTGTGAGTTGCCCTGACGTGATACAATCAGCTTGGTCGGTCCAAAGTCGACCTAACTGGCTAGTAAAAAAAGTCTTGAGGATGAAATTGTCAGAAAAAAACCCCCTGGCAACTTCTTGCCTAGCTTGGGTTTAAAATTAAAATGTGTCAGATTTGCTTAACGTGACTCAGTCGACTTGCTAAGTACAAAAACAATTTGGGTCGACTTGGCCGGCCCAAAGACAACTTGGGCGACCATTAAAAGAAGTTTGAGGACAAAATTTAGAAAAAAATGATGAAATTGATATAAAAAACCCTTTTGACTCCACTCCTTGTCTGACTTGAGTTTTGAATTGAATCGTGTAAGAGTTGTCCTAATGTGATCTATTTGATTTGGCTGGTTTAAAAACAACCTGGATGATTGTTTAAAAAAGTATGAGGATGAAATTGAGAAAAAAAAGTTGAAATTGAAATAAAAAAGGGATGGAAAAATGGGGTGACTGAATTGAAAAAAAGAGCTTCTTTGTTCGGATTTGCTTAACGTGACTCAATCGACTTGCTAAGTACAAAAACAATTTGGGTCGACTTGGCCGGCCCAAAGACAACTTGGGCGACCATTAAAAGAAGTTTGATGACAAAATTTAGAAAAAAATGATGAAATTGATAAAAAAACCCTTTTGACTCCACTCCTTGTCTGACTTGAGTTTGAAATTGAATCATGTAAGAGTTGTCCTAATGTGATCTATTTGATTTGGTTGGTTTAAAAACAACTTGGATGATTGTTAAAAAAAGTATGAGGATGAAATTGAGAAAAAAAGTTGAAATTGAAATAAAAAAGGGATGGAAAAATGGGGTGACTGAATTGAAAAAAAAAGAGCTTCTTTGTTGATATGAACAATGAAGCTCCATAAAGAATCTCACTTTTTTTAGTATAAAAGGTAATGCTTTCTCCATCAAACACAACACCAACATCTATATTTACCTTGTGGGGTACAAAAGTAGCGTAGACAAGATTGTTAATCCTTGTAATGCAATGCATCTTGATAGGTTTTTTTATTTTTATTTTTTTTTTAATGTAGTTTGAAGTGTCTGAAATATTTTTGCCCACTGCAAATCCACTCTGTTTTTTACAATTTGATTTGAAATTAATTTTCCTTGATTTTTCAGGTGAGGGATGTTCGATTGATAATGGATAGAAATTCAAGGCGGTCAAAAGGAGTTGGGTATGTGCCTTTTTGTATAAACAACAAGATACTTGTGCACTTGTATTCTTCTAAAGTAACTCTTAGCATATTGATTCCAAGAATCAACTTTAACTATATTCTTAAATGCACTAGCAATGCGATAATGATGAGGGATGATGGGAATACATTGCACTCATGTTTAATCAATTCTTGCAGCGCACTCAAGGTAGATGACATAAACCTAATTCTGTTTTAGTTTTCTGATTTTCTTTTGCTAAGTGTTCTGTAAGTAAAGAGACTTGATTACGAGGCATGGATAATTAGTTTTAGTGTGCAATATTGGTGCTCCCATTATGGTCTAGTGTTGATCCTTTACGTCAGCATAGTTTGGTTTTGGCAGCCATTTTGCTTAAGAACTTAGGGTAACCAGAATCTGGTTTTCTAAAACCATCTAAATTTTTTATCAATTGAGCCTTAAATTGGTTTGAGCATTGAGTGAGGTTCATTTGTTTGTGATTTTTGGGCTTTTCTACACAAAACACGTCAAAATGGAGATTGTTGCTAGCCTTTTTAATTGTATTTATATTTGTTCATTTTGTTTTGGTTTCCTATTATTATTCCGATGAGCTAACATATTCTATGACATGAGACATCTGATTCATGGAAAGAAATTCAGCTTAAGCTAACATATTCTTTTCCACTCATGTTTAATCCCCTTGTTTTTTTTTATTATTATTATTTTGAATTTCATCTTTTTTTTTCCCCTCTCAATTTCATCCTCAAACTTTTTTAACAATCGTCTGGGTTGACTAATCAAGTCAACTGAATCACATTGGGGCAACTCTCACACGATTTATTTTTAAACCTGGGTTAAGCAAGAAGTTGGTTCAAGAAGTTTTTTCTATTAATGCCTTTTTTTTCAATTCTTCGGACTTTTTTTACCGGTTTGCTTGGTTGTCTTCGTACTGACGAAATTGATCGGGTCAGGGCAACTCCCACACGATTTAATTTTAAACTTGGGTTAGGCAAGAAGTTAGGTCAATAGTCTTTTAATGTCAATTTTATACCTTTTTTTTTTTTTATCAATTTCATTCTTAGATTTTTTTCTAGTCGGTTAGGATGCCTTTGAATCGGCCAAGTCGACTGAGTCACATCGATGCAACTTGTTCAACTTTAAACTCGGGTTATGTAAGGAGTCGGATCGGGAGATTTTAAGATTGTCCCGCTCAGCTAGGTTTAATAAAAATGCCAAATAATTCTTTACAACCTGGATAGTTTTTGTTATGTTCAAAAGATTTTGATCCAACCCCACAACGTAACACAGGCATGTAAACTAATTTTTCCCTACATCTCTTTGCTATACGCTTTGGAATTTTGATTTATTTGTCTCTTATTTTCTGACAAGTTAATTTACTGCACTGGTGTAACTGCAGGTATGTTGAATTCTATGATGCAATGTCTGTGCCGATGGCAATAGCTCTTTCAGGTCAACTCCTTTTTGGGCAACCTGTAATGGTCAAGCCTTCTGAGGCTGAAAAGAATCTGGTTCAGTCTAGTGCTTCTAGTGGGGGCACAAGTGGTGTTGCTGGACCATTTGGACCTGTTGACAGAAAACTATATGTTGGAAATTTGCATTTTAACATGACCGAAATGCAGCTTAGACAGGTAATAAGATTGGAGAGTTCATTTGGTTTATCATTCATTGAGAGAGACTAGTTTACCTTTTGTTTTTGAAACTTTCAATTTTCTTTCTTAACGAGGATAAGCTGCAAGTAACAGTAGAATTATGTACAGACTAGTTCACCTGTGCTAAATTGGCAAAGAACTTTAGGATGCTTGTAGAAGATCTGTATGTATCAGTGTCAGAAGCCTTTGGTCAACAATTCCATACTGCATAGACTTGGACATTACAGATTCATGAACCGTGGGAGGACATTTTAGCCTTAATATTTGATGTTGCTGATGGAAGTGTTGTTATCCTCCCATGGATGTTGAATCAACAGTCAATGACTCCAGTAGCTTTTATGGTTTTTTTTGTGTGTAAATTTTGATGTGTAAAGGTCTGTGTGATACTTTATTAGCTTTGAAGAGACAGATAGAAGTTTTTAATAATATTTAGATGAGCAAGTTCCCTTCACTAGTACTTCCAAATACTGAAACTTTCATCCTGTTTCTCTTACATAATGTCTTGTCTTTCTTCTCTGTATTACTCTCAGCTTTTTGAACCATTCGGTACTGTGGAGCTTGTACAACTGCCTCTTGACCTTGAGACAGGACAATGCAAAGGTTTCGGATTTGTTCAAGTCGGTGATAACTTCTTGTTAATTGCAAAATTTTTCTGTACTATTTAATCTTCTGAATTTGTTGATTGATTAATTCATCCACTCTTCTACAGTTCACTCAACTTGAAAATGCAAAGGCTGCACAAAGTGCTTTGAATGGAAAATTGGAGATTGCTGGTCGAACAATTAAGGTATGCCTAACATACCAGGTTGCTCTTCATATGTTGTACATGCAAAAGTGCATGTTGTTGCCAGGAAACTATTTGTCTTTGCTGATTTAGCTGTAAATGACAATTGATAATGCTAATCTTATTCCTTAGGAAAGGTCTGTGATGAATTGTTTGTGTACATATAGGTTTCATCTGTTACAGAACATGGTGGGCAGCAAGATACTGGAGCAAAATCTGCAGACTTCGATGATGACGATGGTGGTGGATTGGTGAGCTAAATGTTGCCATTCATTATATGAGTGAACTTGCATGATCAGTGGCTGAGCCACTTTATTATTTGTTTGTTTATTTATTTATTTATTATTATCACTATTTTTTTATTGGGAGGGGGAGGGGGAGGGGGGGGGGTTCATAATCCACCATAATTTGTCAAGAATGACAATGTGCATTAATTTTTATGAATCCAAAACAATTTTTGTAAATCATACAATGAAAAAAAATGTATTTGAATATATTAGTGTATAATCACATTGCCCAGAATAATTTACTAGAAGGAAGGATTCAAATGAAAAGAGGTGGGGGAAAAAGAGAAACAAGGTTCTGTGAATGAAGGGAATAGGAAAAAGACCAAAGGACCTGATGTGCTGTTTGTTTCACTAATGAAATCATTGAAGATTTATATTGATCTTCAATGCTAGAAATCATGGCTGGTTTGCTTTGTTAATTGGCTTCTGTTCCTGAGCTTTATGTTGATTGTCCAGGGGGAATTTTGTTGGCATGCCACTAGAGGTGATGATCTTATATTGAAGTCATTGACTATTTTTCTTGTGATACTCTTTGCTAATGTCTTGTTTAAATATTGACACTTTGAGACAAGAATTTACAAATTTTACCAATATGGAGTGTGTGTGTGTGTGTATATATATATATATATTTTGATAATTGTGTTATAAAAATCAGCGACTTAATTAATTCAGATTTTTTGTATCAAAAGTAACCTCAAATTTTGTTGTCAATAAGTAAATTGAATTGTCACCCTTGTCCTGGAAGGACATTTAAATAGCTTTTGAGTTCCGCATGAGTTTGGAATTCCCACATCAGTTAGGAATAAGAAGTATGAGGTGTTTATATATAAGATGACCCCAAATGAGTTATGATTAGAGCTGGTATGATATATGGGATAGGGCAGTTGCTCTGTCTGTATAGTTAGTTACATACTAGCGTTGAGATGAATCAAATTTGGTCAATGTTGTGAGTGGTGGATGTTGAGATAGACTGTTAAACTTCCCTTACTGGTTTGGAATGGCTTTGTTACCGCTTAATGAATGGCTTTCATAGGGTTGTGACCCTTACAATAAAAAAATTTAATTGTTTTCCTTGAATATTTCGCAACTCTATATCTTGGATTGTTAGGTTTTCTTAGATCCACATGTTCATTTTTTCAAAAGAAATTAACTTGTTGGTAACTTTGCTGCTACTATTTTCGCTTGAATGTTAGATTGAGGTTTTGTTCTTGTCATTAATGCATTTATGAGCCAGGGGTCATCTAATTACAAAAATTTTGAACATGTAATGAGGTGTAGATTTCTCATGAATACAATGATGTTTGTTGATTCAACTTCAATGTGGAAGTATTGTTACTTTAGGGTAAAAGTATTTAAAATTGTAGATCATGCTGACAACAGGCTGGCAACGTTTGACACTGCAACTTTGAATGTGGATGAGAGCATTTCATTATATTCACAAAGATTTGAGATAATTTGTATCTGAGTCTCTGCTTTTATTTCCTATTTTTCTCCCATAAAAAAATGTCAAATGAACTATCTAGAAAAGTTTATAACTTCCGAATTGACAATGGGAAAACTCATTACAGCATCTGGAGACTGTAATTTTTACTAAGATTTTGAGACACTAAGGTAAATGAACATGCTGCTGCCAATTTCAAAATTTTGCATACTTGGAAAATTGATTCTCCAGCAACAAAACTTGATGATTTATTTATTGATTAGTTGAGGTTAGAGTTCTTGATATTATTGTTTGAGGGTATGGGACCAACTTGCATCAGCAAGAGTGTCAATAGTTGCACTGTTTCTTTTGCTTACATTTTTAATTTCTCCAATTCATCTGATGTAATGATTTCACTTTTCCCATTCAGGCCTTGAATGCTCAATCAAGAGCATTGCTTATGCAGAAGCTGGATCGCACTGGTATTGCTACAAGGTTTGCTTATCTTACCTTGTGTTTTCTTTTCCCTATATAAATATCAATTCCTTGACCTTAAATCTAGCCCCGTTTCCAGTATTGCAGGCTCTCTCGGAGTACCTTTGCTAAATGGTTCAGCTTCGAATCAACAAGCCACTAGCTTGCCGATAATTGGGCAAACTGCTATTGGAGCAGCAGCACTTCCAGCACCAGTTTTATCTTCCCCTGCCTATGAACCTATTGGGCAACCCAGCGAGTGTCTAATGTTAAAGAATATGTTTGATCCAGCCACTGAGGTTTGTTTTTTTTTTCTTTCCTGGTTCTCTATTGGGAAGTACTGATTCTCTTGAAAATGTTGCAGACAGAACCAGATTTTGATTTGGACATTAAAGAGGATGTAGAAGAAGAATGTTCAAAGTATGGTCAGGTGGAACATATTTTTGTGGACAAGTAAGTATATAGCTCATGGAACTTTATCCATATAGGTTCTTATAAGTGCTCTAATGGAAGATTAACAACATAGATGTTTTAGGAAAATTAAATATTTTATTTTATTGCTTTTGTTTTTTGCAAATCTTGTTATTTTTGGTTATTGTGACATCTAGGAGACTAGAGTTAATTAGGAGTTTTATTTTGTTTAGAACCATGTTCTTTTCACTGCTCTGTTTTATTGTTCTGTTAGGGTTTTGGTGCTTATGTAAGGATATTAATATATATGTTGAATGATTATTGTCTTAGGCCTGATTGCTCTTGATTTCCTGTCAAAATTCTGGTGACATGGAATTGTTATTGAGATGTTTTACATGCTCCCCCACCCGAATTCTAATTGCAGGGCACTACAAATAGAGTGTAGTGCTAATTCAAAATCACAACCAAGTGAAGTTTCTGAACTTCACCTTATCTGAAGCTATTTTTAAGAATAAAGAATGAATATGGCCTTTCAATGGTCTGATACTGTTGTGTTGTCACATATACCCAATCCATTAACCCTGTCAAAATGCCATCTTTGTGGGCATTTCTATTTTAATGCCATTTCAAAAGCTGATGCCACTTTTAAGAGCCATTACTTGGTGCAATGCTTAAACTTATAGGCTTGCAACTACAGGGGTGCTTCTTTGAGTCGGGATGCCATTCATTTTCTTTCTCAACTGTTTTATTTTACCTGTAGGAATAGTACTGGTTGTGTTTATCTACGGTTTGGCAGCATCGAAGCAGCCGCTGGAGCTCAGCGTGCAATGCATATGAGATGGTTTGCACGCAGGTTAATTTTAGCAGTTTTCATGGTAACAATTTTCAACTTTCCATGATTTTCTTGATTGTGTCTCCATGTTCTAGCAATTCTTTACTGAAGTTGAATGATTTTGAAAATGCGTGATACTCAGCTGTGTTGTCTTTTCATCTTTGTCCTCGTGTTCATGCTGCTTTTAGTTTGCAGCAACATTTTATTCCATTCTCTGAAAGAATTTGTACTTGTGTGCAGCCGACCCGTGAATATGAAGCAAGATTTCAAATTGGAGCTTGAATGATGGGCGCAGGGAAGGAATCTCTTGTAACAGTTTTCAGCATAGTAGTCTCAACATCCTTCTTTCCTGGGATGATAATTTATGCATCCTCGTTTGTATACGAAGCTCACATGATAATCTCTAATGAGTTCCCCAGCCGACAGTATTCTTAATTTTCTTGTCTGTTTTAGGTTTTGTTTCTTTAGTCCGTTGGTGCATTGTTGTGTTGGTATCTTAAGCTTTTGACCCCCACGAAGTAGTATTAGCGTGATTTGGATACTCGTGTTCGTTGGATGAAATAAAATATACTCGTGTAGGTTGGGCAGGCTTGTTCCAGTTCAGTATCTCTGGGTTCCACCACCTTGTTTGTTCCATGATCTTAGGGTCAGGTAAATGTGAGATGTTTGTTTATTTTTCATTAATTATGGAAATGTGAAATGATTATTTTGTCGACATCTGCCTCGTGTTTGTATGAAAAGCTTCTTGAATGGAGATGATGACAGCAGAACATTTGTTGATGATGATAAACTGTTCTTTCTACAAGTTATTTAAGCATACGAATCCTGTGTGTTGATTCTAATCTTTCCCCGTGTCCGGCCTGCCTAGTTTACCATGCGGAGTTATGAACAGTAGAATTTGGCATCGGTTAACACAATTTGCTGATAACTGCATGCCATTTTCATGGGGAAATCTGTATTTGTTGGTGATTAGATGGCAATATTAGAACATAATTTTTTTTTTTTTAGACTTTAGAACATGTATTTATTTTAAAATTATTAAAATAAAATAAAAAAAATATTCAGTTATGCTAGGATTTTCAAGTAAGATTTAACAATTACTTTTGAATCCAAGTAGAATATCTTATTTGTTATTGATGATTTTTATATAATCTCATCTAATTAATTATTCTTTACCTTTTCATACAGTTGCTTAAAACTTATTGGGTCATTTTGTTTTGTTGAATTTATCTCTTTTAATGAAAATCGAGGAAAAATAGACCTAACAAGATCAAGGTACAAGACCAAATACAAAGCCCCAAGAAGGTCATCTAGAATCCAAGTGCTCCTATCTGGAGGATTCATAGCTAAACTAAAATTGGCTAAACCAATATGCTTGATTTGCCTCACGGTAAGCAAGTTGGACTTTGATCTCCCACTCACGATCTAGCAGCTCCTTTGCTTTGACGATGAGTGAGTAATTTGCTTCCACCGTAATAGACACCTGCGTGATGAGTTGAACCACCAGTTTGAAGTCAGATTCTAGGATGACTTTTTGCAATCCCAACATCTAAGCCAATTCGATACCTGATTGATACTATCACACTAGCTCTGCTCTGACCGAAGAACATTGTCGCAAATTAATTGCAAATTCTTTTATCCAATAACCAGATTCATCCCGAATTAAACCCCCTGCCCTTGACTTGTATTGATGCCAACTTGTTGATGACTTGGTTAAACAATTCTTAAATGAAGTTTATATTTTTTTTAAAAATTAAAAATTAAGTTCCATATGTATGACACAATAAAAATCTATCTCAAGAAACTAAATATTATTGGAATTGAATTGAATAACATCATAAGGTAAGTTATACCTTGATAAGTCAGATTTGATCTATCATAATAAAGATAACTTGTTTAATTACACAAAGCACATGTTTATTTCATAAATTCCTGACCCCCTACTTTTCAGCATACAAAACACTTATATAATGTTTCAAATAACCCTAATGGATCCCCATATATGTATTGATTTGAGTCCATTTATAAAATTGACTGAAATAAGTAATAATAAACCAAAGACTAAGAAAAAAATTAAAAATCTGAAATTAATATCCTAAACATGCTAGAATTAGATTTGTCACCCCTAAAAAATCTCAAATAAACTAGAAAATCTAATTTAAATGTGAAATTAATTCTGAAGTCTTCTTACCTTATTATGCTTTGTTTCCTTGTTTTACATGGACATTTAATGAAGAAAATCTTTCTTTTTTATACCTGTCAATTTGGTTTCCTTCTAGACTAGAAGAATCATTAATTAATCATTCCTAACTTAGAAAATTAAATCTGTCAGCTCCCCTAGCATCCTTTGTTGATTAGAAAACCTCCTCATTTGTTGATAAATATTCTTCTAAATAATAAGAAAAATAATAAATGAAATCTCCTTGAATTTTAGGAGAATATTTTGCTGATTTAAGTCCTTGTAGAATTAGAAAATCAACTCCAAACAAATCTAATCTCAACATCTTAATTAACTCAAGCTAGCTTTGAATCTTATGTGGCTCAAACCCATATTATTAATAGGGATCAAACCAGACTTAAAATAAACCAAATAAATTTTATTTGCTGCAAAAAAAAATCTTATGCATAGCTTGTAGTAATCTGGTTGAATTACCTATCAAAAGAATTGGTTCGAACCCATCATCTTTAAAAATCTCAATCTAACTGAATACATCTCTAGCTAAAAACCCTTCATAAAAAATCTAGGACGAACCATATACCAGACTATATTAACAACTAATCTTAAACACATAACCAAATAAGGAATTCATGACTCTACCTTAACTGTATCATGGATTCCTTTTGTTGCATCCATCCATATTTAATTTAACCCATCTTGAGTAAGGAATTTCCACCCCACTTGGTGGACCTGCTTCTGAATGCTTCCCTGCACATGTCCTCACTTTTATTTTTCCAAATATCCACAGCTAGGCCTTTAATGACTGACACAATACAATCAGCTTGGATATGATTATTATTACCAAAGACACGAGCATTTCTACTCTTCCATATCCATATGTACCACAACGCCACACCGGTTACAGAGCCTCATTAGCTGACACAGATTTCGAACTAATGTTCCAGACCAACCATGGAAGAGAATCTGCTGCAAAAAACAAATGACGATCCAGATGCTCTTTGCTATATGACAATGATCCCTTGTGTTGAAGATCATCAGCCTTAATCAAGGACTTTCCATATATGTATTTTGTCTATCCATAATCACAACCACAATCATATCTAATCGCTTCCTTTTCTCTTGCTCATAATTATGTTCATGTAATACGTTACCTTCCTTTTCTCTTGCTCACAATTATGTTCATGTAATCGTTACACAACCAGATGTATATAAATACAAGAACACTCACCACCAAATGTGTGGCAGTTTCAAACATTCTCATGATATCAGAGCTTCCATTAGATTAATATCCCACGATCCTAATGGCCTCCAACTCTTCTGATTCTCCTACCCTTCTTCCCTTCAACACCATGATTCACATGGTTACAATCAAGCTCTCCTCCTCCAATTATCTCCTATGGAAGAGTCAACTTCTTCCTCTTTTTGAAAGTCAAGTCTTGCTAGGTTATGTGGGTGGCACCCTTGTGCCGCCACCACCATTTGATCCTCCCACCTCTCAGACACCAAACCACAGTCACCTAGCATGGAAAGCAACTGACCAGCGTCTCCTTAGCCTCCTCCTCTCATCTCTCACAGAGGAGGCAATGGCTGAAGTTGTCGGCCTCTCCATATCCCATAAGGTTTGGACTGCCCTGGAAAACACCTTCAGCCACCACTGCAAGGCCCGTGAAATTCGTCTCAAAGATGACCTTCAATTGATGAAGCGAGGCACCCGAACAGTCACTACTTATGCCCATGTATTCAAAGCTTTATATGATCAGCTTCATGCAATCCAGCTTCATGCAATTGGTCGTCCAGTTGATGAAACCGACAAAGTTTACTGGTTTCTTCGTGGTCTCGGGCCTGATTTCTCCAATTTCTCAACTGCCTATATGGCACAAACTTTTCTCCCCTGTTTCTTTGACCTCGTCTCTAAAGCCGAGAGTTTTGAAAATTTTCAAAATCTCTAGTGACTTTAGCACCTCCAGTTGCAGCATTCACTGCCAACAGAAGCTCTTCTCATCATGGAAGCAGCTCCTTTCGCCAAAACCGTGGTCATGGATATGGGTCCAGTAGCAACTCTTCCCATCTTGGACAGAGGTGTACTCACACCAACCAAAGTCGCCGTCCACCACGCTGCCAAATCTGCTGACTGGAAGGACACTATGCAGATCGATGTAAGCAGCGCTATGATCGACATGAACCCACATCATATCTTGCTGAATCTGACTGGCTCTTGGACACAGGGGCTTCGGCTCACATGACTCCAGATCATTCCAAATTAGAGCAGACCATAATTTACACAGGTAAGGAATGTGTAATTGTAGGTAATGATGCGTCCCTACCTATTACCCACACAAGCAATCTTTCCCCTTCCTCAGATCACAAATTGTTAGATGTTTTAGTTGTTCCTCACCTTACTAAAAATCTTTTGTCCATCAGTAAACTCATAAATGATTTTCCTTTATCAGTTACCTTTGCTAATAATTTTTTCATTGTTCAGAATTGCCTAACGGGAAAAGTAGTGGCAACCGGTAGACGTGATGGAGGCTTATATGTGCTAGACCGCGGAAATTTTGCATTTATTTCTATCTTTAAAAATAAATTTCTTCATGCTTCATATGATTTATGGCATGCATGCCTTGGACATGTGAATCATTTTATTCTTGCTTTATTAAATAAAAAAGAACAACTTCATCTCACCTCTATATTGCCATCTCTTAAGTTATGTGATACATGTCAACTTGCAAAAAATCATCGCTTGCCTTATTCATGTAATGAACACTGGTCATCAAATGTGTTAGATCTAATTCACTATGACATATGGGGTCCTTCACCTATAAAATCTAATTTGGGTTATAACTACTATATTTTGTTTATTGATGATTATTCTCGCTTTACTTGGCTTTATCCTTTGAAATTGAAATCTGACTTCTATGATACCTTTATTCAATTTCAAACATTTGTTGAAAATCAATATTCTTCTCGCATAAATTTTTTTCAAAGTGACGGTGGTGCAGAATTTACTAGCAATTGCTTTAAAACTCACCTTCGTATCTCGGGTATCCATCATCATCTATCTTGCCCACATACTTCTGCCTAAAATGGTCGCGCCAAAAGAAAACATCGTCATGTGACTGAAACTGGTTTGGCTTTTCTTTTCCATTCTCACACTTCTCCTCGCTTCTAGGTTGATGCCTTTAGCACTACAGCTTACATCATCAACCATTTGCCCATACCGCTTTTCGGAGGTAAGTCCCCCTTTGAACTTTTATATGGTTCTCCTCATAATTATGAGAACTTTCATCCCTTTTGGTTGTCGTGTGTATCCATGTTTATGTGATTATATGCCAAACAAATTTTCCCCTCGAAGTATTCCTTGCATTTTTATGGGCTATAACACCTTTTATAAAGGGTTCTGTTGTCTTGACCCCTTTACATCTAGAATGTATATCACTCAACATGCTCAATTTGATGAAAATTACTTTCCCTCTCTAGATACCTCTTAGGCTTAACCCATGTCTTCCCTCCAATTTTCCAATTTTCTAGAACCAACTCCTCCCTATACAAACATGCCCACTTCTTCCCCAACGCCACATTCCCAGTATATTACACAGTCTGGATCTAACTCGTGTATTCTTTGTACTGATCCTGTGAATAAGTCTTTGCAGATGGACAATTCTATTGCAGGTTCCTCTTTGCAGCACTCGGAACCTAGTTCAACTTCTCTTGCACCCGCTAAATTGGCTCCTACTATTCCAGTTGCCGCTACTCAGATGAGTTCTCATCTTATGCTCACACGAGCCAAAGCTGGAATTTTTAAAACTCGGCACCCGACAAATCTTGCTTTTTGGGATCTTTGGTCTTCTCCCAGCTTTTTTGACATCTATTGAACCAAAAGGATTCAAATCTGCTGCTAAGAATCCTTCTTGGCTCGCCGCCATGGATGAAGAAGTTCAAACTTTGCAAAATAATCACACTTGAATTTTGGTCCCTTAACCTGCCAACACCAACATTATGGGTTCTAAATGGGTATTTCAGACCAAATATTTGCCTGATGGATCTATCAATTGTCTTAAAGCCCGTCTTGTTGCTGAAGGCTATACACAAGTACCTGGTCTTGACTACACCGATACCTTTAGCTCGGTTATAAAGGCTACCACTGTCCGTGTTGTCCTATCTTTTGCTGTGACAAATAAATCGCCTCTTCGCCAACTTGATGTCAAGAATGCATTCCTCAATGGTCATCTTACTGAACAGGTCTACATGGAACAACCTCTTGGGTACATTGCTTCCCTAATCATGTTTTTCAATTGAAGAAAGCTCTTTATGGACTCAAACAAGCACCTCGTGCCTGGTTTCAGCTCTTTCCTCACTCAGCTCGGCTTTTATTGCAGTCGTGCCGACACATCACTCTTTGTCTTTCACATAAAATCTGACGTTATTTATTTGCTTTTTTATGTTGATGACACCATCATTACAGGGAAAACTCCTCTCTTCTTCACAGTTTTACCTGTAAACTTCATTATGAATTCGTTACTAAGGATTTGAGTTCTCTGAGTTACTTCTTTGGTCTTGAAGCTACATCCACAACTGATGGTCTCTTTATTAGTCAACTAAAATATGCTTGTGACATTCTCACTCGTGCTCAATTACTTGATAGCAAGCTTGTTCATACCTTTATAATTGTTTCTCAGCACCTCTCTTCTGATGGTTCTTTGTTTTCAGATCCTACTTTTTATCGATCTCTTGTTGGTGCCCTTCAATATTTGACCATCACACATCCTGACATTGCTCATGCTGTCAACTTTGTCAGTCAGTTTTTACATTCTCCAACTAATGACCACTTTCTTGCAGTAAAACGCATTCTTCGTTATGTCAAAAGGACTTTGCATGTTGGCCTCACCTTCCGCCCATTTGCTACTCCTACTACTTTAGTTGTTTATTCTGATGCCGACTGGGCCGGATGTCCCGAAACTCGTCGCTCTACCTCTGGTTATTCCATTTACTTTGGTAACAGTTTGGTTTCTTGGAGTGCCAAGAAGCAACATATTGTGTCTCTTTCAAGTTGTGAGTCTGAATATTATGCACTTGCTATCACTATCGCAGACCTATTTTGGCTTACACATCTCCTTCATGATCTGAAAGTTTCCCTTCCACAGCGGCCTCTTCTCTTATGTGACAACAAAAGTGCCATTTTCTTAAGCTCCAACCGTGTTTCTCATAAGAGAGCCAAACATGTTGAGTTAGATTACCATTTTTTTCGCGAACTTGTTCTTGCCGACAAGCTTCGCACACAATATGTTCCTTCTCATTTACAAGTTGCTGATATCTTCACCAAAAGTGTGCCTAAAGCTCTCTTTCAATTTTTCCGGTCCAAGCTTCACATCGGTCCCAACCCGACGTTTAGCTTGCGCCCGGGGGGGTGTTGAAGATCATCAGCTTTAATCAAGGACTTTCCATATATGCATTTTGTCTATCCATAATCACAGCCACAATCATATCTAATCCCTTTCTTTTCTCTTGCACACAATTATGTTCATGTAATACGTTACACAACCAGATGTATATAAATACAAGAACACTCACCACCAAATGTGTGGCAGTTTCAGACATTCTCACCTTGATGCATGCAAAGTAGTTTCCTAGTTCAGGTTGCAAGAAGAACTACACAATGGATTGTTTTTCAGATGCCTTTTTTCCATGTTTTAACATTTGTCGTCATTAAACCTCCATTAGAAAATAACCCTAAAAATATCTTGATCCGGTCCATTCCTTACACCCCCATATCAACTTCCAGACCTGCTTCAAAGATTGCTCATGCCTGGTAAAGGATAGCTAGCGACCTGCATCGGGAGAAGGTGAGCAAAAAGCCCCCATCTCCACTTGTTATCATCTTGCACCATATCTACAACTGTGTAATGAAGGGAAGCCTCTGGGATTTCAGACTCTGCTAGATTCTTCAAAGGCCCATAACCATCTAGCCATCTATCAATATTTCAAAAACTAATCTCTCTGCCATCATCTGCTGACCATATATCCAATGCCCTCAATAACTTGTGGCCACTACTTACAAATGGCCTTCCAAAAGGAGAGTCTCCTCCTCCAGCTTGAACATCTGGATCATTTTTCTTTTCATGGTAAATGATTTTAGTCACGAGGGAGCATTGCAAGAACACGAGCACGAATTACAAATTACTTGATAAACAAGGATTGATCACTTCGTGCTTGGAAAAACCTCTATTTCAATATATTTCATGCATGTTCTTACAAATTACATCACCACTCATTTTGTAATATTGTTTATAAATCAGTCCGAGCAGTGAACCAACAAGGTTGTATGTCTACGTATCACTTAAAATTCATCTACGTCCCCAGCTGGGACAGTTAACTGGTGACACATGTAACCATCCTCCTTTTTAAACGTAGGCAGGTCCAGGGGTAGCTAGGAGCCTGCATGATTTGGTTGTGTGTAAAGAAAAATATAGAACGATATAAAATTTATTACGAATAGGAAAAGAAATGTAAAGATTTACTACAACTATATAACGAGGATAAGATCAATACCAAAATTAATATATCTTTATAATATATCTATCATTTTATTTTTTCTAGTCTTCATGCATATCAAATATATAAACATACAAAGTTTATAAAAAATATTAGTTAAAACAAAGCATTGTTTATTTTAATTGTGATCGTCATTTTTGTGTGGAATAGAAATCATCGATTATCATATATATTGAGAATCTTTTAACTCCTTTTCTCTCTAATATAAACAATCAAATAATCTACAAGAAAATTATCATCCATCTGATTATGAAGTTTTGTTTTAACAATTTTTATTGCTGAAAATTTCATTTAGTAGTTGTTAACGAAACATGAAGAGTTAAAATAAATTATCTTCTGGATTCATCTTGAGCTTTATCAATAAATAAACAAAATCTTGCATTACCAATCTTATGACAAATTAAAGATTGAACATTTCTAGCAAAGATTCCTTTTGAACTTGATGTGATATGTATTAGCATTTTGTGGAGTATTACCCAAAACACGAGCACTTTCTTGTTCATTTTATGATACTAAAAGTTACACCATTTTAAAAAAATTATCTCGATCTTTTTATTCTAGCCATTCATTAGATGCTCTAAAAGCACATGATTGAAATGTAGACCACTAAACAATATCTATTAAGGTTTTAATTTGATCTCATAAACATTATTAAAATCCTCAAAAGCCCAATAACATAATCACTAATAGTATTTGTCTTCCTGATGAATGAATGAATAATAAGAAATCTTTTTTCTTGGTTATGATCTATCCATGTGTCGTATTCTTATTTATCAGCGCCTAGTTTTTCCTCTGACTAGACTTAGATGGATAATAACAATCAACAGCCAAGCAATCAACACACCCAACTCTTCGAGTCTTTACTCTTAGCCCCCGCATTCCACAAATACCAAAATCCTACAACTCTCTCTTTACAACATTTTAGAGAATCAGAAACCTAAAAGGAAAAAGGTTTTTGGTTTCCTGTTTATTTCAATTGAAATAAAGAGTCTTTAATTTTTAAAACCTAATCCTCATTATATTTAATATTTTATTTTCCCTACTAATCATTTTTATTCTCTCAATTTCCCTTTTATATTTCAAAGATTCTCAAAATTATAACTGGAGGTTTACATTCACACTCCTTTAACCATTCACACTTGTCTCTTTTTAGGTCAATTAGGTGAATAGAGTCTCTATGGTTGAGAATCCTTTAATAAACCTTTTTTAGTACCCTGCCAATCTAAGGAAACTATGTATTTCAGATACATTTGCAGGCCTTTCACATTTCAACACTGCTTTGACTTTCTTATGATCTATAACATGTCCTAGAAAAACCATTTTTTTTTAGCAAAAACTCATATTTACTCAATTTGACATACAACTGATGGTATTTTAAAATCTGCCTTATCTCAAATGTTGCTCATGCCCTAAATATGAGCTAGAGTATATCAAAATTTTGTTTACCAACATGAACTTATCTAAGTAAGATTAAAAGACATGATTAATTAGATCTATAAATATTGCTGGTGTATTTGTTAATCCTAATGGCATTACTAAGAACTTGTAATATCCATAACGAGTTCTAAATACGATTTTTAGCACATTCTACTTCTTAATTTGTAGCCGACAGTACTCTAATCTCAGGTTTATCTTAAAAAATACCTTATTTCCCTTGAGTTGGTCAAACAAATCATCTATTCATACAAACTGATATTTCTTCTTCACAAATAAGACTAGAGCTCCTCAAGGTGAATTACTTGGGTGTATAAACCTCTTATTTAGTAATTCTTGCAGTTGGATCTTCGACTCAATTAACTTTGTTGGTACCATCCTATAGGGTAACTAGGCTATAAAAGAGGTACCGGGTAATGTATCAATACAGACCTCTACTTCCCTTAGAGGCAATCCTAATAACTCTTCCAGAAACACTTAAAAAAATTCTCTTACTATAGGTAGATTTGACAATTCGATATTTTTCTTATTTGAATTCATCACATATGCAAGGTAAGCCTCACATTCTTTCCTCATAATTTTCCTAACAGTTATAGCTGAAATAGTATAATTTGGTAAGACATTTCTTTCCCCTCTAAATATTACTCTCCTACCATTTGATCTTTGGAGAGACACTGTTTTTTCAAAACAGTTCATTTGAGCCCTATACATGTCCAACCAATCCATACCTAAAATTACATCAAAGTTATGTAATTTTAAAGGTAAAGGTATTAGATCTACCTTCATCTCACGCCTATTAATGTTAACCTTTATCCCTTTATAAACATGGTAAATATCTATACTCTCCCCTGAAGGAGTACCAAATGTGATTTTTTTTTGTTTTTTAGGTTTTCCCATAATTTTATTTTATACAAATGAGTGTATTGCACCAGAATCTATTAATGCATATACAAACATGAAATTTAACCATAACATACCTTCCACTATATTAGAAGCAACTCTAACATCCTTCTTGATCATGTGGAACACTTTCCCCTGTGTCCTATCCTCGTGTGCTTTAGATCGTTCCTTGTTACCACTAGCCCCTTATAGTGTTAGCCTGGTGGGCTTATCCACAATGATCGATTATTACGAACTTCGTGTTTACTGTCTTTTTCCCTGAACATACCCAACTCTTCAAGGGCAATCCTTTTTGAAATGTCCCTTCCTTCCACAATAATAGCATTCATGACCTAATTGCGGACAATCCTGCCACTTCTATCCCTCTTACTTATAAATATAACATCAATATGACATACAAAACAGGCTTTTAGATGCCTTTGCTCGCACCAAACATAGTGAGGATAAGTAATTGTCTTATGCTCTAAAGCCCCTCCAACAGAACTACCTTTCAGGTCTGATTGTCTTCTAGTCAACCCTTCACTTGTACTCTATAAAAACCCACTTGCTTCTCTAAACCGCATCTCCTTCTTGTTTTTTAAACTGACTAAATTGTCCTCATTTACTCATCTTCAGAATGGGAAGTCTACTTGAAGAGAAATCAATATCTTTCCTCTTATCCAATCCAGATTGGCCTTGTTAGTTCTCTCCAACACATGCCTCTAGAGCTTGAGCTGCCTCTATTAGCTCTTTTACAATATTAAATTGTAATGCAAGTAGCCCTTGTTTCAAATCTTATCGTAAGCCATCACGTTGTCTCTTAATCATATGGGGCAAACATAGAGAGGTTATGGAACCTCCTCTCATAATCAAGCATTGACATGTAATCATACATCAAAGCCAAAAACTTTTGACATGTAATCATACCTCAAAGCTAAAAACCCTTGTTCTTTCACCTTATAGTGATATTTGGAATAAAACTTATTCTTAAATGTGCCCTAAAATCACTTTATTTCCATAACTTTGTGGTCCTCATCGACTATATAGTCTCCCATCAAGATTGTGCTCTGTCTGATAATAGTTGGGTGGTACAGTCTACTTGAAAATCTTATAGCACTTTGATCTAAATCAAAATCTTTTCCACTTTCCTAATTCATCTCCCAACAATCTCCGTATCTTGTTCCCTTAAGAAGGGCTCGTAACCCATTTCTCTCAAACTCTTTATAATCCATACTAAGACAACCACATTGTCTGTGGGTGTTGTGGCTATTGGGGCTGATACGCTAGTTATACCCTTAATTGTTGCCCTCACTAACTTTGCTAGTAAAGTAGGGTCAACATATGGCGCAGGGGCTCCTACAAGTGCTATTGGTGGAGGCCTGCTTGCCCTTAGTGATCTGACCTTTCTGGTTTGGGACACCCCAATATATTTAGAAACGGTCTTGAAGTCTAAATGATTCCTTCTACCTCGACTAAATAAATGGTGGTTGCATATGAGAGGCATTATCCACTAACGGATCCTCTCCCCGCCTCTTTTTGGAATCTATACCATGAGACCTCCTTTATATTGGAGAGGGATTTGTCCTCGTACCTTGCCTTATATGAATTGTCCTGAAATAATTCAACATATATCAATTTCCATTACAAATACTAAACCTAATCCAAGGCTCTGATACCAACAATAATGACCCCATTTAATACTCAGATTTTTAGTGCGATTAATGTTTTAATTTGAGTAAAAAGCCAGGGAACTTTTTTTTAAACCTACCCAAATTCAACAATGTTTCCCCTAAAAATATTTATACCAAGTTATTGACAACACAAAAAATAGATCTTTACACTAATTTCTTTTAAAGAGTCCATTCATTATAAACTTAATTATTTCATCATATCAATGGATTAGAACACATCTAATCTCAATTTCAATCACTTCAAATCTTGTAAAACAATTTTCAAGAATAATAATCAAATGAAACGAATACAAAAATTCACAGAGAAACATTATAAAATAAATTCATGCATTTTTAATTCTAATATGCTAAATTGAATTCATAATGTTATAATAGCCCAATAAAACATTATATCAACAATATTGTAAATATCATAAATTTAAGCATTAATTACATACCAAAATTACATTGCAAAAGAATTTCAATTCAAAATTTCAATTTCATTACTTAAACAAAAGAGTTTCTAAACATCTATTTACTCTACACGAGGTTGCGATGTACCTAAAATTGATGTAATGCATGGTGTAAATAAAACCACATAATAAAATACAAAAAACAACAAGTCAACTTTAATAATATGTCATAATCTTAATTAATCTTTTCAAGTAATTCTATAATCCTGTTAAACCATCTTGTCAGGTCATATTTTCTGGTGATCAAACAAATTGACGCCACTAGCCCATTAGCAGGCATTAGTTCTATTACCAGGTAACTAGTTTCCTTGTCCATTGCCAGGTACTAGCCCTATTACTAAGTAACTAGCTTCACCACCCATTACTAAGCACACATTACTTGGTAACTAGTTCTGCTTGCCTATTACGAGGCACTAACCTCATTTATGGATAACTAATTCCAAATATATTACAATTAAAATAACAACGTACCATATTTAAAAAAATTATAGCTACCTGACTAAATAAATTGCTAAATAAAAGTGTCAAGCACCTACCTGATACCAAGCTCTAGATGCACTACCTTATGGTTGCAATACTATTGCAACCTTTCATGTGTCAACAATAATTTTAAATATTATATTATATCTATTCATTAATGGAAATCTCTTTTCAAATTCAAGTTTTATGCATATTCATTTCTATTCATAATTAATTTCACTATAATTTATGCTTAAATACAATTCTCATAAGCGTTTAACTCAACCATTATAAATTTTATTTTGTTTTATCTTGCTCGAATAATACACATGAGGAGACAATGTGAGTTTTTTTCAATCTCCTGAAATCAATTCTTTACTACATAACTTTTGTATAAAGAAACAACTTTTTTTTATTTTATTGAAATAACATATTTCTCAATATAAATTTCCCTTGAATCTAGTTTTACACTAATTAAACCAACCAACGATTCTTTTTATTTTTCTCAATAAGGCTAATTCCATCATCGAAGAGCAGGCATATATTTTATTATTTTCTTAAAATTTTTCATCACCTCTTCACTAAACCTTCTTTTAAATACAATCTAACATAGTTTCTGGCCAAATAAATTACTTCTTTTTCCTAATATGGTATTAAGAAAACTCATACCAATTTTATTTTAATTTTCTTTCATTTGGAACTTTACCCATACGTTAACCCTTACTTATAACACAATTAAGAATAATCCAACTCTCAATTCAATAAAAAATCATATTCTCTTAAACAAATTGCTAGGCCGAATCTTCCATTAGAAAAAAAGATCAACTTTTTCTTATTAATTGTTTCAATTCACACAATACTCATTATATTTTCATGTTAAAAAACATCAAAATATATATAAAAAAACAACAAAACAAAGCATTCAATCTCAGGAACCCATTTTCCATATAACTCAATATAATACAATTAAGCTTAAAAATCATAAACCATCATGAATGATTTTATTGGAGAAGTTTCTTACCTCTTATATTTAAGAATTTGGAAGGATAAAAGAAATGAAAATAAGTTTCCTTGACTTCTTCTTTTTCTCCACTAAACCTGTAACTTTCAAGTCCCTAAACCCCAAGAAGTTTTTGAATTTCTAGCTCCAATCATTCCTAAACCTCTGTTTGATTTATTAATCTAGTTCTTTTTAGTGATTTTAGATGATAAAATCCAAGAAAAATCAAGCATTCAACCTCTTTTTTTTTTTTTTTTCTCTTTTGTTTGCTGGCCATGACTCCTCAATAGAATACTATTCTCTTATTTATAGGTACAAATTTCTCTTTATTACATAAATGACTCAAATTTTCTATAATTACAGATTGAGCCTCATGGTTCTTTCTTGTTTTTATTTCCCCCCAATAACCCTTTTTAAATCACTTTTAAATCCTTCTATTTCTAAAATAAATTTTATTTTGGTTTATTCCTCTCTATTTTAGCATCATTATTATTTTTTTATTTAACCGCCTTTTCATTCGGGTCAATTTATACTCCTTTTAATCTTAAAATATATTCTTAACCCTATTTACCGATTTAATTTGTTTTATCTCTTCATCAAATTTCTAGTGTTCCACTAACTTGAAAGATTTCTAACAGAGGGTTTACAACTTTACCCTCTCCTTGTTAGTTCAAAAATCTTTTATTCTAAATTTAATTCATTTATCACTATTTTAATTTTTTTATATTTCACTAACAGTGTGAAAATTTATATGGAGGTTTACATGTTTACATTCAATAAATATCACTTTTTTTATGTTTCACATAAATTTTCAGCCTTTTACTCTAATATGCTCACATTGTTTTTTTACCACTCAATTCTCAGTACTTTAGTTTCTTAATGAATTCGTTCACAACAAATCAAATATTAATATCTTAATAATATAATCAAATATTGTAAAGACTCAAGAAGTATAAAGATTAAAAACTATATATACAAAAACACGAGTATCAATGTGCATTTGTGTGAAATATAAACGATACAAAGACTCGAAAAAAAAACTACAAAAAAAATAATGAAATAAAATTTAAACGACTCAAAATAACAATATCATCTTTAATTTTTTTTTATATGTATAGGTGGTCCAAACTAAAAAATAAAAATAAAAAAGGAAAAAGAAGAAGAAGACGACGATGACGTAAAATCTATTTAAAAAAAAAAAACTCAACCAAACAAACCTAAAATATCAAGAATCAAGATTTATCTATAAAAAACCCTCAAGAATCAAGATTTTTTTTAAATTTAAAATAAATAGCTGAACTATGTGTTTTTTTTGAATCGAGATTTACAACCAACCCTAAAAATTTCTTATCTTAATTTTTTTTTATTTATGACTTAATTTAATCAAGACGAGGTGAGACTGAGTTCTAAACAAGGACGCTCGGTCTATGACGGTATTCGACTAGTGGCCCTCGAGAATCAAGCTACGATAGGATTCAAAATAGGTTTGAGAACATCAATGGTCGACAATGACATTGGGTAAGGGATAAAATCGCACTCTCCAACTTCAAATAATTTAATCATCACTCCCGATTATTGCCCAACCAAACAAGTCCTCTACTTTTTTTTTATTTAAAAAAACCCAGAAAATAGTTATAAAATAAACAAAACAGAAAATTAACATATATGACATCAAAAGGACTCCATCAAATTGCGTTCCTCTTGCCTTTTCTCCTATGATGCAAGGCGGAAACTTAATTAGTGCTTCATCTATATATATATATATATATTTGCTTTAAAATATTTACGTGTATAATAAAAAAGGAAAAAGGGAAAATGAAAGAATTTCATAATTTTTATTTTCTTACGAAGATAAAAGAATGTCAATGTACATTAAGATTGATTTAATTAAACCTGTCTTAATCATCACCCACTAATTTTATTATTCTTGTTACATCCTCCACAGAAAGAAATTTTATGAGTCATCCACACACTATCACAGTACAAACATATCTATAATTAAATCATGACCACATACAATTTAAAAGTCACGTGTCAAACTTGAACCATCCAACGCGGATTGTTTCGCCATCCTATCCTTTCACATATAAACCTTTGAACTATAGTATAAACTAGGTGGTTTATCTCGCGTGTATGATAAATATAAATTAGTTTTGTATGATATGGTTAATTTGACAAGTTTAAATACAAACTAGATGGCTAATAAAAATATGATTTCATTTAAAAAATTTTAAAATATTTTTTTAAAAACACTACTAGAAATTAGCTAAATAGCAACGGATTTACCGACGGAATTTTTCTGTAGGTAATTTGAGGTCGAAATTACCGATGGAAACTTTTCCGTCCGTAATTCAGTCGGTAAAGTTTTCGAATTAAAAAAGGCGGGTCGCTGACGTGGAGGTTTTGGCGGGGTTATTTTTACCGATGGAATAACCGATGGATTCAAAACGACAGCCCGTACAGCGACGTGACCGGTTCGCCATTTAAAATGCCGATGGAATCACCGAGAGATTCGAAATGCCAGATCCGTACGGTGACGTGTCGATTTTTTCGTCAGAATCACCGACGGCATCAGCGACAGAAAAGCCGTCAGTGAAACCGTCGAAAAAAGTTAATATATGTCCTCTCTGCCGACCCTCTCCTCCCCTATTTCTCCTTCTTCTTCCTAATCCCAACTCTCCCCATCTGCAAACAAAAATCTCTCTCATCTCAGCATAACAAGTTATATTTCTTGAAGTTTTGTGGTCACAGCATCCGTGTTCTGATTTACCAACGGATTTTATCAATTTTTGTAAGTAATTTTTTCTTTTTAAATTTTAACATTTAATTAAATGTCATTTTTATTGTTTTTTTAGTATATGTATTTTGTTAGTAGATGTACATGTTTTATTGTTATTTCTCAAACAAACTTGTAGTATATGAATGTATAATTCTATACCTGTTATGGTTTGTTTTAGATTTTGTAAGATTGTATTTGTTTGTAAATTGTTAAAACTTTATGGAACTACCGAATTATATGTGCTATTTTGAAATAATTAATAGCTTGCTTAATGGGTCCGTTTAAAGTTTTATCAATGGTATTGCGGAGTGGTAATTTCTGTAAATTTATATATATTAATTTGTATGGACATTGATAAATAATAATGAATATTTAATATTTATGAGAAGTTGTGATTGGTTTGTTGGAGTGGTAAAGTAATATTTTTGCAAGTTTATTTACCTAACTTAGTTAATTAATATATGATGTCATCATAATTTTATAGAGGTTCAATATAAGTCATGGATGATCATTCATGGATGTATCGAGATTCACCCCAAGGATTGCAGAGGATTGATTATTGTAACGGGGCTCAGGGTTTTATTAATTTCGCAACATCTATTCCCAGAAATTTTACTGGAGGCGGTATTAGGTGTCCCTGCAGGAAGTGTCAAAATAAAAAATATATGCATCTATATGTTGTAATGATGCATCTTCTAAACAAAGGGTTTATAGAGAATTACCAGTGTTGGTATGCACATGGAGAAGTATTTGTTAGTAAGAGGAGAATGAGAGAAACGGTGGTTGAGTCTACTTTTAGTGCTAGCAACGTGTATGAAGCAGCAAATGACAATACTAGTCCTTACAGAAATATGGTTATGGATGCAATGAGATTGAATCAAGGTAATGTTAGTCAATGTCCAATCGTAGAAGAACCTAATGCAGATACAGCTAGGTTTTTTAATTTGTTGAAAGATTCTGACGAACCATTATGGGACGGCTGCACGAACCACAGTAAATTAGCGGTCGTAGCACAGGTGTTCACCATCAAGTCAGATCACGGGTTGAGTGAGGCCGGGTATGACAAGATTATTGAATGGGCGAGAAGTATTTTACCTGAAGGGAACAGGCTGAAAGAGAACTTCTATGCTGCGAAGTCCATGATGAAACCCCTCGGTTTAGGATACTAGAAAATTGACATGTGCCCTCACTTTTGCATGTTATACTACCTTGAAAATGCTGAGATGACCGAGTGCATGACATGCGGGCATTCCCGTTACAAACCTAGAACTGGCAGGGGAAAGACTCTAGTGGCATATAAAAAAGTTAGATACTTCTCGATCACACCTAGACTGCAGAGGTTATTCATATCACCAAGGACTGCTGAGCACATGACATGGTACCAAGCATATGATGTGGTTCATGGAGTGATGGTGCATCCTTCTGACGGTGAAGTGTGGAAACTCTTTAATAGTGTGCATCCTCACTTTTTAGTTGAATCAAGGAATGTGCGTTTTGGGTTGTGTACAGACAGATTCAACCCATTTGGGTCATTTGCTGCTCCTTATTCTTGTTGGCCGGTCATACTCACAGTTTATAACTTGCCACCAGGAATGTGTATGAGGCCAGAGTTCATGTTTTTATCTACTGTCATACTCGGTCCAAGCAGCCCGAGGCGGAATATAGATGTTTGTCTTCGATTGTTGATTGATGAGTTGACGCAGTTGTGGTTCTCCGGAGCTCTGACTTATGATATATCGAGGAAACAAAATTTCTTTATGAGGGCGGCTTTGATGTGGACTATCAATGATTTTTCAGCTTATGGAACGCTTTCTAGTTGGAGTAGGCATGGGAAACTCGCATGTCCATACTGCATGGAAAACAACAAAGCATTCACGCTAGCAAACGGAGGTAAAGCTTCTTTTTTTGACTGTCACCGTCGCTTCTTACCACTTAATCACAGGTATAGAAAGAACAAAAAAGATTTCTTTGTTGGCAGAGTTGAAAAAGATGTTGCATCCTCGCGTCTTTCTGGTGAAGAATTGCATGATGTTGTATTAGAGTACGATGACATTGTGTTTGGCCTTCAATCAGGTAAGAAAAAGTTTCCTAATTTTGGTTTGACCCATAATTGGGTAAAGCAAAGTATCTTTTGGGAGCTTCCTTATTGGAAGACCAATTTGCTCCGCCATAACCTTGACGTCATGCACATTGAAAAGAACATGTTTGAGAACATTTTCAACATCGTCATGGATGTGAAGGGGAAGACAAAGGACAACATCAAGGCTAGATTGCATATAGCTTTATACTGTAACCGTAAAAATATGGAGTTGGTTTATAATGAGTCACGGGTCGCAAAACCAAGAGCAAGCTTCGTCTTAGAGAAAAACATACAACTGCTAATCTACAAATGACTTAAAAGTCTATGTTTTCTAGATGGACATGCATCGAACATATTAAGGCTGGTTAATATAGAGGACTGCAGATTGTATGGAATGAAGAGTCATGACTGCCACGTGTTTATGCAAACACTCATCCCATTAGCTTTTCGTGATTTGTTGCCAAAGAAAATATAGGATGCACTCGCGGAGATCAGTCATTTATTCAGAGATATATGCTCCAGCAAGTTGAATGTTGATCACATTGAGAGGCTTCAAACGAATATCATTGAGACACTATGCAAACTTGAGATGATATTCCCTCCATCATTTTTTGACTCAATGGAGCATCTCCCCATACATCTACCGTTCGAAGCAAAAGCTGGAGGACTGGTCCAATATAGATGGATGTACCCATTCGAACGGTTAGATATTACAGTTACAATGTAATTCATATATAAAAGTATTTTATATGTTTTTCTTAATTGAAAATACTTGATTAATATTTCAATGCAGGTACTTGTTTAATCTCAAGAAAAAGGTTAAGAACAAGGCGCATGTTGAGGCTTCGATATGTGAGGCCTATATTGTTGAGGAGATCTCAACATTTATCTCGTACTATTTCGAACCTCATCTGAGAACGAGAATCAATCGCGTTCCACGGCATGATGATGGCGGTGAAGTGCCTTCCAGTGGGAACTTGTCAATATTCTCCAATACTGGACGACCCACACCTAAAAATGTCGTAAGAGGAAGATATTTGTCGGAAATAGAGTTCAAACAAGCACACAACTATGTTCTATTTAACTGTGATGAGCTGAGACCTTTTATTCAGTAAGTTTATACTAATTAAACTTTGTTAGTAATAAACTGTTAATTATATATTGTAATATCATACACTCATTATCACTTGCAAGCAACATCGTCAATATTTGCTATCCAATAACTCATAGCTGACCGAATCCCAGATCTTTCAATTACAAGATGAGCAGTTTGCCACGTGGTTCAGAACACATGTAAGCACTATCACAAACTCATTTTAACTTGCAAAATTACTGTATGTATGCATATCATTACGAGATTCTCGTTCATTTACTATTTATTGATGTACATTACATACAAGGTTTATCAAATGGGAAGGAGTGCACCTAAGTCATTGTCTTCACTAAGCCTGGGGCTTGAAAGAAAATGTAAGTGCTACAACGGGTATTTTGTCAATGGATATGTTTTCCATACTGAAGAATACGGGTAAGGAAGAAAGACATACAACAACGGTGTTTGTGTTAAGGGATCCACTAGTAGTGAGTTAGAAGTTGACTACTATAGTAGATTAGAAGAGGTTGTCGAACTGCAATATCATAACGAGCAGAATAAAGTGTTTTTATTCAAATGCTATTGGTATGACACGACTGACAAAGGAATTAGAGTTGATCCACACTATGGTCTGGTTGAAATCAACTCAAAAGCTAGACTCCGCAACATAAACGATGTCTTTGTTTTTGCAAAGCAATGTTAACAAGTTTATTACACGTACACCCCTTCATTTAGAAAGGATCGATGAAGAGTGGATTGGTTGTCTGTTTTAAAAACGAAACCCCGGGGTCGTGTCGAGGTTGTTCAGGATGAGAACGAAGACACAAGTGTGCGAGATGAAGTCTTTCAAGTTAGTGAGTTGGTTGAACCATATCAAATTGCTCCTTCGATTGAATTGGAAGAAAATTCAAATTTTCGTGTTTTCGATGATAGTCTTGTTGATGTTGATGCAGAGGAGTTGAATGTTGTTTTGAGCTCTAATTGACAAGCAAATGTTGATGAAGAAGATGATATCTATATTGAAGATTGCGATGAAGGTGATGACAATTCAATTGATAACGAAGAAGAAGAAAATTCTGACTAACAATCAAAATGAAGCCCTCTGTAAAACCAATTTTTTTTATGTAATTTAGATTATGGATGATATATTTTGTAACATGAAATATTTATTACTTGAAATAATTACTTGAAATGTCACAATCACAAAATAATTACTTGAAATGCCACAATCACCGACGTCCATACCGATGGAATAAGTCCGTCGGCATTACTTGAAATGCCACAATCCTCGACACCCATACCGACGGATTAAGTCCGTCGGCATTTCACATAGAGTTCGAAAATAATTACTTGAAATGCCACAATCACCTACGTCAATACCGACATAATAAGTTCGTCGGCATTTCACAGAGAGTTCGAAAATAATTACTTGAAATACCACAATCACCGATGTCAATACCGACAGATATAAGTTCATTGGTAAGTTGTCAGCGGGCTAATTTTACCGACAAAATTACTGATGGACTGTGCGAATTCCAAAGGGTTGTGCATTAAATGCATCTCTGACCGCATCCTCTTGCCGACAGAATTACTGACGGACCACGAAAAATATGGAGGGTCATTAAAAATTTTGGTGCCAAATTCAAAAATTACCAACGCATTTTTGACACTTCACCGACATAATAAATTAAAATAATAATTAATTTTATATCCGTCGGTAAAACTGCAATATAAGTTCCAACGATCGCCCCTTCAGTTTTTTTTTTCTTCTCATTTTTTCACCTTAAATTTCGATTCTTTTCCTCTCCATTCTTCAAAGCTTTCACCTGCAATCTCTAGCAAGTTTTCTTGTAAATCTTTTCAGTTTAAAAGGTATGTGTTTTTTCTATTTTATTTTACTTTAAGGCTTTTTTTTGCTATTTTTTTTCTATGTTTTTTGTTTTGGTGTATTTTTTGTAATGTAGATAAAGTATTGAATTCAACACATTATTAAAGTAAGCATATTTCATTCGTAAAGTCTATAGTTTTTTTTTGAATTTATTGAATATTTTTTATTGTTGTATTGGCATAATTATTATTAGTTAATTTGTTGAATATTTATTGTTAATGTTGAATTTACCTTAGTATTAGTAATTGAATATTTTGGAATAATTGTTAATTTTACTCTATTATTGCATGATTTATGTTTAATTTTTTCCATTAATTTTAATTGTTAGTCTAGAGTTTTTATTTATTTATTGAATATATTTTATTGTTGTATTGGCATAATTATTGAATAATTTGTTGAATTGCAATTCTTAATGTTGAATTTACCCTATGATTAGTAATTGAATACGTTGGAATAATTAGTATAGATTGGGTCAATTGGTTGTGGCTATTGTTAATATGTGCAGGTTTGTGGATTTAGGTAGTATCCAGTATAGGGGAGGTGCTGTTGAATTTTTTTTTTAACATTTAAATTTAATTATATAATTATTTGTATAGAATTGTGTAGATGCGTAGAATGAAAACCAAAGCTAGTTGCTCACGTATGGTCGCTACTAGTTTGTCTAGCAGCGAGGATGATATTTTCTTAGGTGCCTCTCAAGAAGAGGCACCTACACTACCTGCGCTGTCAACCGATGCTGCCTCTTCCAGTGCTACTTCACAGTGCGTAGGCGGCGTGCCTTCACAGCGGAATCAATTTACCCGCAAGTACGAGGCACAGTGGAAGGACGACCTTTGAATGTAAGTTTGTTAAGGTTTTAGGTTTTTTTTTTTTAAATTACAACATAATTTATGAAGTAATCATTATTGAATTTATTTCATTTATTTTCAGGTTTACAAACATTGAAGCCGTCTGAGTAATATCATCGGTGTTTAAATCGTTGATGGAGATTCTATTGTTTCAATGGAGTCAGATATCCAAGCATCCTGAATGGATGCCTCAAATCAATGAATGGTTTGACAGGTTTGAGGTTGATGTTAATTTATAATTTTCAGCTTATTAATATAATTGAAAATAAATTATTATTTTTATTTAAAATTAATTATTTATACACAGAACAAATTCTGCTGGGACAGTGAGCATAACACTGTTGCGAGGAGGGTGTGGGAAAATCACGCGAAAAATCGAAAACAATACAAGATTTTTTTTAGACAAAAATTTTTGTTTCGAAATGTAATTTTTGGTTGCGTGAAGTAGGTCGCGTGATTTTTAGTATGAAGCACAAAAAAGGGCAAAACAAACCGCGAGATATAGGGGTTTCCAAGGCTGGAACGATGTTGCGGTTTGGAGGGATTTCAAACCGATATACATTCTGGAAGATATATGGCCGCATTATCTTGAGCACGTGATGTCTGAGAGGTTCACACGACGCTCACAGTCAGGTGCTGGCAACCGAAATCGGCCAATTCATGGTTCGGTGATAACAAACACTGGCGGCTCCGTTTCGTTTGCTGTATATGCGAAACGGATGGTAAGATTAATTTAAATGAAATATATCGTTAAATTAAGTTGTTGTTAATAAATATTTTTTCATTATAGGCTACGTCTCTTGGACGTGAGCTGAGCTCGATGGAGCTGTTTGTGGAGACGTACGTGCAGAGTCAAGACCGCCAAAAGGAGGCGCAAGAGTTCGTTGATAACCATGCTCAACATTTTGTGGTATGTTTGTTCAACCATTTTATTTTGTAAGTTATTATGTTTATTGAATTGAATATGATGATTACTTTTTTTATTTTCAGGAGACCTATAATAATCGGTTGAGGGAGAGATACGGGGATGATATTTTGACCCATCCGGAATTCGATCCGGATTTATAGATGGAGGTTGGATCGTCAGGTGGATCCGATAAAAATCGGGTTTATGGGCTCTCCAACACTACGGCCGACAACTTGCGGTCGACTCGTAGTTTTCAACCGTTGGGAGCTCCTAATCAATATCGAGCTCCCAATCTAAAGAGTTCGTGGCCTTGCAGCAACACACGACTCAGCTCACCGAAAAATATGACCACCTATCAGCAGAGTATGCACAACTCAAAGCGTGTCTCATGCACAACAAAGAGCGGAGTCTGAACAAATCAAAGCGTCTCAAGCACAACAAAGAGCGGAGTGTGAACAACAAAAAATGACTTATGAACAGCTTCGCGAAATGGTCATGAATATGGAAACATAGAGTGAAACATGTGCGCCTAATCCTTTTTGGCCGTATAACCACCAGCCTCCTCCTCCAGGATCTCCTCCTCCTCCTCTAACTCCACCTTTATATTAATTTGTAATAAATATTATTTACCTTTAAAACTTCATTAATATTTTTTTTGAAACACATTCAGTTTGTAATGAATATTATTTAACTTTGATTTTTTTGTTTTTGATGTTTAATATAAATTTTATTTGCATAATTGGTTTTTATTACCATTAATTTATATAATTTTATATTATATATTCTAAATAATTTTTTAAAAACAAATTTAGAAAAAACTATTACCATGGGTTTTACCGACGGAATGAATCCGTTGGCATCTGACAGTAGCATTCACCGACGCATTTACAGACGGATATATTCGGTCGATATTTCAAACACTCACCGACAAATTTACCGACGGGCTTAATCCATCGGCATTTGACAGTAGCTGCCACACTTACCGATGAATTTACAGACGGATATATTCGGTCGGTATTTCAAACACTCACTGACAAATTTACCTACGGTACGTATCCGTCGGTAAATCACGATATCACCAACGAAATAAAAATCCATTGGTATATTTCAAGCGGGAAACTTTTTTTTTGGTGCGCAAATTCCGTCTGTAAAACCATCGACAAATGGTTTTTTTGTTTTTCTAACTGGTATAGCGACGGAATGGGGAATCACCGACGAAGGGAAACCTAAGTCCGTCGGTGAAGACGTCGGTAAATAAATCACCGATGAACTTCTAATCACACACCGACAGAATAGTTCCGTCGGTAAAACTTTGAAATCTTGTAGTGAAATATATTAAAACAACAACATCTTAGATCAACTTAGACCAGCCAAATCTATAATCCAGATCATAAGACCGTGATAACCATATATAAAATAAATTATAAAACTTAATTTTATCAATTCAATGTCTAGTGATGACATTGAAAAACAAAATCAACTAAAACAGGAAAAAATATTCCGAGTCAACTCGATTAACTTGCTAAACTAGTGATGATACGATCAAGACTACACCAAAAGATCCAATGCAAATTTCAACTACACTAATTACAAGATCATGGACAAAAAAACTCAAAGATGCATTCAATACGTTATTCATAGAATTTGGGCCAAAGTGAATTTCAAGGAGGTTACAACTTTAACAAGTAATGATCATATCTTGATCAATCTAATCTATGTATAAAGAGGCCTAATCTATCTACTTAATGGACTAAGTAATTTCAACAGTTAAAAATTTATTTTTTCTAATATATATTTTTAGCTTGTATTGAAGTTTTTTTTAAGACAGACTTTGATTTCAACAAATTATTATTAGTATGTGCGAGAGTTTGCTTATATATTTTTGTTCTTCATTAAACTACTCTAACTTATCGAAGAATTAACCAAATTTTATGATGTCTTTCATAATTCTCATTCACATCTCTTTGTAGGCGTTGGGTGGCGGTTTGGTTATCTATTGTCTTAGCACCTCGGTATAGGTTATCGTTGTATCAAACTCAATTTCAAACTCAATCTTAACTTTCTTAGAAAGATTCGATTTGACTATGAGTTTTTAGGTCTTTATATCCACGAGGTTCGTATCAATTGGTATTAAAGAAAAACTTTAAATCAGGTTAAATTCCTTGGATCTTCAAGTTTTTTGTATATTTCATTGTTGCTATGTTTTTATTTTATCTAAAAACTAGTTATCACATCAAGTAAAAAAAAAAAACAAAGAAAGGGAAATTAGATGCCACGGCCTTGTCCATACCCAACCCTAGATGCTCCGAACATGGTCCCTACCTAATCTCGAGCACGATGATCTTAGATTAACACCCATGTGCCACTAGCATAATAAATGCAGTCCTCATTGAATTTTGACATGACTCCTCCATCGTATACTACTAATGTAAAAAAAGCAATATTAAAAACTTTACAAAAACAATTTCTTGAATAAAAAGTTTTGAAATTTTGTTTTAATTTTATTGTAAACAAAAAGTAAGTTTTCATATCTCGTTTGAAAAAATGATATTATACACCTCTTATATTGACGGTGCAACAAAAACACAGAGTCTATCATTTGCTATGTTATCACTCTGTGCACCCTTCCTAGTGCCAACCTTTGTTCTGTACTATATGTTTATTATTTGAAAACTTCAAAGTTAAATTAGTAACAAAATATAATTTCTTTTAGCCCATTTTCCTTATTAATTCAATATCCAAATCTAAAAGCTTAATAACTTTTGTTTTTCCCATCTATATCCAACATGGAAACTAATATTTCTAAGTTTTCTTGTGTTATAAGAATTCAAGATTTACGAAAAAAAATTAATTTTTTGAGTTGTGAAATTACATCATAATTGTATGAATTAAATGTAGAGTTGTGGAAAAGGGATTGTATAACGAGTTTAAAATTTGTTAGGAGTATTCTCACAAAAATAGTGCTGAAAGACACAATGGGCAGTGGCAACGCATGGAACAATGTGAAAATTAGCAGCGTTGATAGGATTGACAGCATCGATAGAATCAACAGCAGAGATTGACAATAAGTTTCGACGATGGATAGTCCAAGGCTTGATGAAAAAACACTACTGACATGAATGACAACATGCATAGGCAGTTACAATGTGCATGGACAATGACATATTTGATAACAATGTACGTTTGACAAAATGCAAGGAGATGAGTTGATGTTTAACATGAATTCTGACATGGAAAGTGAACAGTCTAAGACATGCTGAGACATAGTAGGACCGATGATAGTTAGGCAGTTGGTTTATGGGAGGCAAGCCAAGGGAGTTAAAAAAGTTTGGGACAATTAGTTGCAGTTTACAATAGTTTCTTAATGGCCAGGACATGTGGAAAAATGTCTTAATCTATGTAGGAACTTAAGAACTGTTTTCTTAGTAACTTCCATTATGTTGTAATATATGTAGGCTATAAATATTATAATGTAGCATGCAAGGAAGATATTGTGCATAACACATACTAAAAGACTTGTGTAACTTCCTTTTTACTTATGCGTTCTGCTTGTCTTACAATAGGGGAAAGTGTGGTGAAAACCTTCTAGTGAGGGGCAAACACTTAGTTGGAAGGCAAACGTGAGTGAATTAATAGAGGGTAAGGCTGAGTCTGACAGGGCCAGGCTATAGCATAAGGCTAAAACTTAGACGAGGTTTTAACCATGTGACAATTGGTATCAGAGCATGGGATGTTCTGGAAACATCAAGGATAATTCTGTAGAATAGATGAAAGATTTTGTTGTAAAGCTACTATGGGGTAGTTTGTGAAACTTGTGGCTTAACTTCATATGCCAAAAGCTATGAAAGTAATTTGGGAAAGGATGATGTGTCTTGAGGACTTAATGGGTTTGACTCCAGAACATGAAGATCATTCAGTTAATGAAAGGCTGGAGTTGGCTATAAAAATTATCGGGAGGGTTGCTAGATAATATGTTGAACTCATAACTGAATCAAGACGCAAGTGGCAGGTTGTAGAGGAAGAGATGTCTATCTTAAGGAAGGCAGTCGTAGACACTACTGAGGGTAGTGGCACTTTTAAGCCTAAAGTTCTAGAACCTAAACCATTAAGGGATGCAAGAAGTTATAAAGAGTTGAAGAATTTCTTGTGAGATATGAAACATTTCTTCAGTGTGGCCAAAATTAAACTGGATGGTTAAGTGGACATCACAATGATGTATTTATTGGGCAACACAAAATTATGATGGCAGAAAAGGTCCAAGGAGGACTTGAATGCTGGGTGACCTAAAGTGGATACATGAGAGAGTCTGAAATATAAATTGAATGAACAATTTCTAACCCACAACAAGTCCTGGATTGTGAGGGAAGAATTGAAAAATTTGAGGCATGAAGGGTCTAAAAGGGATTATGTAAAGACATTTATTTTCTTGATTCTAGATATTGACAATATGTTAGAGGAAGTCAGGCTGTATAAATATTTATGTAGTGACTAGTGAGGGGAATGCTTGGGCTTCTGGATATTTTTCAAAGCCTAAGTATAGGGATGAGATGAAAAAGAAGAAGATTCGATGAGAAAGAACCTAGGTAGGCTACTGACAAGGGAAAGTCAGAATTGAAGGTCATTGATAACAGTGTAAGACCAAATTTATATTGTTTTATTTGTGATGATAATTATTTTGCTAGGGATTTCCCAAAAAGAGAAAAACTCAATGCTATCTCAATGTAGGAAGGTGTTTGAGGATTCTATATACATTAATCCCATGTGTGTGCTAGACAATTGAGTTGAAAATTCAATTGTGATAGGCCAGCCTAGTGGTGAAGGAAGTGACTTAGCCATTCTGTTTTGGGTGTGGTAAAGTTAGGGTTGATTTGTGCATTTTGATGAAGAGACAAATTAAGGGTAATAGAAGTATGCCTATTAAAAAAATCTTTGGGAGTCCCAAAGATCCCGTTAGACAGATCTAAAGTTGTTTAGGATTATACAAAGATTACCTGAAGATTTATTTTTTTTTTTGCTTTGAATATATGCTTCAAGGCTAGGTTATTGCAAACCACAACCCATCCAATTTTCTAGCCTCTAATGGTGATCCACATTAACTACCAGTGACAAATCTCCTAAACCCTTTTAGGAGAGAGAGATTTCTATACCTTAAAGTGGTTTTATATTGAACTCTTTTTACCTTAAGAACTCTTTTTACCTTAAGAACCCTTAAAAAATAAGATGCATAATATTCTATTTTTAGGGAAACCTAAAAACTCTATAAATAAAAAAATATCAATTTGCCCCTTAAATAACATCACATATATTATTTTAGTCTAATTTTAGAAATTTATTCAATCAATTCTCTACTTGATTTTTCTAGGTCTAGCATTCTATTTCCTTGTATAATTTACACTCTAGTTCTCAATTTCTAAAACTTATTATAATCAAGTCATATTTGATTAATCATTCTATTTTAATTTATGACTAATGGTTCTTATGTGTGTGACTCATTAGATTTCTTAATAAGTTGACCAAGATATAAATCATAATCCTAAATAAAATATGATTAAATAAATTAAACAAATTAATTTATTATGAATTTAATAATTGATTAATTTATATTTGAAAATCGAGATTAATGGGATTGGTCTCGATGCTTTGAGTTTGACTCAAAGATGTTTTGATCCTGTTGGAAACAAGTAGGCTATAGAAGACTTAGTCACAACTTGGTTCGAAAACAGGTTGATGATGAAATTATCAATTTTATTGGCATTATAGGATAAATGAATGGTGTTCTGGATGTGAACGAGGGCAAAGCCGAGAGGTTATGTGTGTGGACACAAATTTATGATAGTGGACAAACTTAGTGCATGTGTATTTCATGTCTGGCTGAAGAGGAAGTTAGGTTCTTCTAGTATGGGAGGTTTGTAATGGGATTAAAATTCATCAATGGCACGCTAACAAAAATAATATCGGAATGACATAGTTGGCAGTGACAACCTGTGGGACAATGTTAAAATCAGTAGCGTCAATGAAATTGACAACGTCGATAGAATCGACAGTTTGGGTTGGCTAAGAATCTAGATGATGGATAGTCCAAGGTTTGATGAAAAAACTACTGGCACGAATGGCAACATGCATAGGAAATGGAAACGTGCATGGATAGTGGTAGATTCAACAGTAGTGCATCTCTAACGATTCGACAGGAAATAAGTTGATGTTCAACATAAATTTTGACTTGGACAATGAACTATCCAAGGCATGCCAAGACACAATAGGACTCATAGCATGGGTGTTGATTGTTGTAACATTGGTTTGTGGGAGGCAAGCCAAGGGAGCTACTATAGTTTGAGATAGTTAATGATGGTTTTTGCCTGTTTCTTGTTATTAATATTAATAAAAATTAAGGGTTTGTCCTCTAATTACTTGAGCTTGACTTTATACATCTTGTATCTTTTGCGTTACGTTTATTTTACAATAAAGACAAGAATGGGGAATACCTTCCAATGAGGGAGGAATATTTAGTTGTCGGATAAAATCGAGTGGATGAGCGACTAAGGTAAGGTTGGGTTGCTACATGGAGCTGAAACTTGGATGAGATTTTAACCCTGTGACAGATAGCGTGGTATCTTTTCCATATCTGTTGCGTGACGGAGACGATCCAAAATAGCATATATATTCGAATGTTTTGCGGGAGTGTATGCATCGACCCTATTGAATAATTAAGCAGTCGAATCCGACCACGAAAGGGAGAGTTTGTGTCTTATTAGCAGAAGACAAACCTAAGGGGAAGTTGAAAAGAGCTTTTCATAGGCCCTCTTTTAAATACCAGCAAAGCAAAACAAAACAGTGTGAAAACACCGAAACCAAAACAAAACAAAATAAAAGCCGCGTGCACATAAATAAACAAATACCTTGTGACTCTTCCCATATTCATTGCATGGGTCCCCTCTTTATAATGCCTTTATCTCACTCTTCTCTTGGTCCCTCCCTTCATGTTTAGAGAGATGTGGGAGAGGGAATTACTGGTGGGGTTGTGATTAAAAGCACAGTCCGAAAGAAATGGCTCGAGAGGACAAGCACTTCCCATCTTTCTCAACCACCCATTTTGGTCATCTTCCTTCTATGACCAAAATACTCTTTTCAAGCGGAGGCATCTCACAGACAATGCTTTGTAGATCAAGGGTCATTTTAGAGCATATGCATTCCCTTTATGAAAGGGTTGACGAACACTACTCCAATGTAAACTCTCTCTTCCTCTCTCTGTGCAACAACAACATTCCGTCATAGAATAGAAAAAAAGGCAGACAAGATGGAGCCAGGCAATTGCAGCTGTAGTTCTGTACTTAATTTCAGTTTCTCTCAGGTGTTAGTACTTCCTTTCTGGTATAGTATCTTATAACTCTGGGAGACTGGCAATAAGAAAGTACATAGGAGCAAGCAAGAAGTGTCATCCTTCATCGACCTTCAATCAAGCTTTATATGTATTTATTCATGGATCCCAGAGCTAGCATGCATATATGTGAGGATTCTGAATATCATGTATGTACGTGAATTAATTGTGGCTTTAATTTCGATTCTTTTCTATTATTATGTTAAATGGATCTTGACGATGATGATTCATGTTTTTCCCATCATTTTTCAATAGATTGACATGTTTTAAAAAAAAAAAAACTTTACTCTATATAACAGATCCCTCTCTCTCACTTTCCAAATTTGTATACTTGATCATTACTATCGATTAATACAGTTATCGGTTAATTCTTTTGTGATTCATCATGAGATTGCACTCGTGCACTTTGGCTTTTAGTTACTCTGTGCGTAATTAATTGGCTAAGTGGAGTTTGCTCCTTCCAACCTTTCACATTAAAATTGTTTCTACTAAAACTAAAACTTTGATTTTTTTTTTTTATATACATAGCGTAGTCTCGAACACGAGACCTTAGGACTGGTAGGACATATATGTCCATTGGCAAGCTTCGTGAAATTTTCACTATCATGTAAACTATACTAGATTTGTTTTTCCTTGCTATTTTTTTTTAAAGTGTTTAAAAGTATAATAATGGTTATTTTTTAAAATATATTTTGCTAAAAAATATATATTTTTTTTTGATATCAACATATCAAAATGACAAAACAAAAAATTTAATATTTTTAAAAATACTATTTGAAACGAAATTCTAAACAACCTCTTCCTTGCCTAACAAGTTTTGGAGTATTAATGAAGGTTATATATTTGTGTTAATACTTCGTGGAGTATTAACGGTTGAAAACTTTGGTAAGTTGCAACTCTTGATTAGATTATATGTCACAACCATTTTGTGTTTGTCATGGCTTTTCTTGTAGTCGCCAGCAATTCCTCGTACAAAGATTAATGTTAAAGTAGCTAGATTAAGCAGTATAAATTGGTTTAATTTTAAAAAAGGAACGATGGTGGGATTAAGGTTGTCAAAAATATTTTTTTAACACAACACGGAATATATAATATAAACTTGAATTGTAAAATCATAAGTAAAATATTATAACTAATTATATATTGACAATTTCAATCGAGTAGTAAATAATAATATAATATAATTAAAATAAAAGTGAAATAAGCAATATAAATATTCAAACATATTAAAATACATGATTCAAATAAAAATTCATACATGATTTAAATAACTTAACAATACAATATAATACAATTATATCCATAGAATTTCATTAATAAACCTAAAATAAACAATCTGTTGGTATATTATGTAACTAAACACAGTCTCATTGCCTTTA
>Ga0325411_1000316_pt1 | contig 49559 bp, 25 predicted proteins | sample PopdelMetagenome_13_FD_206181 | JGI IMG/M metagenome (GOLD analysis project Ga0325411, IMG submission 206181) | Populus deltoides microbial communities from Bellville, Georgia, United States - Xylem-PdIQD-R4 | ecosystem: Host-associated > Plants > Phyllosphere > Stem > Wood/Secondary xylem...
TTTCAATAGAAAAGGCCTCTATTCAACAACTTGAACTTCTAGCTCTATAGTGAGAGTTTAAGCGCCAGAAGTTACTCTCTTGCTAGCACTTTTCTATCCTTCATATATTGGGTCTTCTTGATGAAATTTCATTCCAGAGAAGTAAGTTGCAAATTCATGTGCTTTGAGTTGATGAGATGTTGCACATGATCCAATCATCCAACTATGTAATTTGCTGATACAATATAGTAAATGATGATTGCAGACTTTCAACGAGGTACAAATGTTGCTCAATAAAACCAATGGGAAGGTTGTTGGTGACTTGATGACACCAGCACCAGTTGTTGTTCGTGAAACCACCAATCTTGAGGATTCTGTTAGGTACAGTAGCCCTTCTTTTTTCCTTTTTTTTTTTCCAAGTTGATCTTTCTGAATATTCCCTTCACTTTGTTTATGTTTATTCTGACAAGTTGTGGCAAAAAATTAACTTCTGACTTGGTTTTTATCTAATGCCAGATTATTACTTGAGACAAAATACCGTAGACTTCCAGTTGTGGATGCCGACGGCAAGCTTGTAAGAGATATCAGACTTTTGTATTGATCAACATCATCTAATCATGTTTAATGGTGGTTTAATCAGCCATTTTTCTTTAACTTGAAGGTTGGAATTATCACAAGAGGAAATGTTGTAAGAGCTGCTTTGCATATAAAACATGCCATGGAAAGGAAAGCGTAGTATCCCCGTATTTATTTTTTTTTTCCAAGGAAAAATGCAGCAGTCAACATGGCAAGCTGGGTCTGATTGGTTTATGCGAGCTGTTTTGAGCTCGGCAACAAAAGAAGCTGGCTGCTTTATACATACAATTTTGGCTCGTGTTTGTATCACATCATTTTCTACTTTTCCTAGTATAGGAAGAGGAGTTATAGTTACAAGGATTAGTGGCGACAGGAGCCAATAATGGTTCATCTCAAGACGCTAGTATGATCATGATGGTGGTTTCTTCAGATTTATGATGTTATAAGCTACTAGCAGATATTTGTCTGCCCGTCCTTGCGATGCATTAAATCTGGACGGTGATTAAATTGAAAGTGATAATGACTGCTCTGTCCTTTGTTGTCGAACAGGTTGCTGAACCTAATAGTGGAGGAGCCTTGCATGGTAAAAAATTGAAAGATGGCGTGTTACTATTAGTTGTGAAGTGAAATTATGCTGATTGTTTTTATGCCAATCCCTTTCTGTTGGCAAAATGTAGTCTTCGTTGGAGACCACATAATATCTGTGAACAAACACCTAGGAATATCAGGTAGAACATTTGGACTAAGGGCAGCAAATCATTCACTTCCGAATTTGGAATCTTCTTACCATTTTTTGCTGTTATTGCTGAGCTGGATGCCAGGAAGTATTTCGAGCTCATTACAAGGCTTAAGACTCTGCATATCTGTTGTTTTTTCTGGATATTTACTCATGGCAGACATGATTCTTTTGAAGTCTAAACCAGGGCCAAGGAACGTGAATGCACTAGTGAATAAACCTGAGCTGCCCTACCATGCTGTGGCTAAGAACAATGATTTGGCTTGGTTGTAATTGAATGTTGAGCTACCTGAAATTATGTGTCTCGCAACTTGCAAATTATCTTGGAGAGGACAAGTGAGTATCAATGCAGGAATGAATACACACTCATATCCGCTAATGGTGAGCTAGTTGCTTGTCCTCTGCCGTCTAACAGTGGCAGGCAAGTTGTTTATACGATTCTCAAAAAGATCCGAGTGGGTTGAAGGCTTAATGGCGAATGCCAAATTTTCTTGCTAAGTAGGGAGCGGTGATTTGACATGATCTGAGATAGTAACCCATCAGGTTGGCCCCATGACCATAGTCAGCCTGCACTAGTACGATCGCAATCACTCTCATCTGTCTCTCTTCCCCCCGGGGGTGCCCACAACTCAAATTATGCAACAGTGCAGAACCAGAAAATACCTAACTCAAAATTTTATCACTTTAGTAGTTATAACTTTAGTGGTTAGCATGGCTATTTGCACCAACTGCAGGCTATGTAGGCCACCTCCTGTTCCCCAGCTCTGCGCTTCAACATCTATTCTCTCTCTCTCTCTCTCTCTCGCTCTCTCAAACAAAGAAAAGGAAAACGAAAATTTTGCCAAGTCGGGAAATCCCTCAGACCTCTCTCTCTCTCTCTCTCTCTCTCTCTCTCTGTTGCATCCATTTCCCATGAATACAAAACAAGGAAAGGATAACTGATTGTCCTTTAATACATGGTCCAACCTTCACAGAAAACAAAAGAGGCATCGAGTTCGAATCCTATGTTATTCAATGGAAACACATTCAATGGAAACACAGAATAATATATATAAACATCCTTGAGTCATAAACCAAGTAATATACATTTACCAAAATTTGCTAAATTACCATAATCAAATAAGGAAAAAAGTTTAATCAACTAAAAATAAAAACTAGCTAAAAAATTAACAAGAGGAAAACATAAACTACTTGACTAGTAAGTAAAATACTAGTATTAAAAGTGATTAATCCACATAAAAGGCTTCATGACTTTGATCAGCCATATAACATACCTCCTTTTGGCCATGTTAGCAAACCATCGGATTACCACCGGTGGCTAAACTCCTCTCCCACTCATCTCCATCGGAATCCTCTGGGTCAGGCACCTTATTCAGGTCAACCGGCCGTGATTTTAACTCTCTACTATCAACGACCGTTTCATTATTATCATTGCTACTGCTACTATTACTACTATTTCTTTGACGGTCATCGTGATGGCGGTGGTGGTGGTGGTTTAACGCTGTCTCAAAAGCGTCGACACGAGCTCCAACCTCGGTTGCTCTTTTCCTTATAGAAGCAGCTGACATGTCCCCATATGATCCACCGCAGCTAAAATTCTCTCCAGCCAAAAATTCAGGAAAATTCAACCTCGCCGACGGTCCTCTCAAATAAAAAACGGCGGTGTCATAAGCGCGAGCCGCCGCTACAGGTGTTGAGTACGAACCAAGCCAAATCCTTGACCTTTTGTTAGGCTCTCTTATCTCAGCCACCCATTTTCCCCACTTCCTCATCCTTATTCCCTTGTATTGCCTCTCACTTCCCATCCCTCCTCTCTTTCTTGTCGCCATCTCCTTGTCTACCCCGCTTTCCATCGATCTCTCAGCACACCCACAAAAAAAACCCTCCACCCCAATATTTGTTTTAAAATTTGTATTCCTTTTGTTCTTTCAAAAGGGTATTCAGGGTTCGGATTCTTGACAAGTTTTCATGGAAGAATTAAGAAAGCGAAGCAACTAGTTTTTAGGATTGGGAAGAGAGCAGAGAGGAGATGTGATGAGTCTTGGAGAATGAGTCTTGGAGAATAAGGGGTGTCATTTGGGTGAGCTAACACGTCGATACTAATTCCTTATGGATGGAAAATTTTCTTTTCCTTTTCTTTCTCCTTTATCTTTTTTTTATATAGAGGGGTGATAGCTAGAAAGAAAATCCAGATTCACCGACACGCTGTTTGTTAGTGTGTTTAAAAGAGAAGGGGTGGGAGCTGCTTTGCAGTTATGTTGTGAAGTGGAGAAAATAAATAATTTATTAATTAAAGGAAAAGAAAAAACGTAATGGTAATTAGATGTGGATGCTTCCTTTTTCCATCCGAGGTTATGTTTTTGGGCTGTGCTTGCCACTTATTGCATTTGCCACTAGTATACAAAAACCTTAAAATAAATAGTATTTTATAAAAATTTAAATTTTTTAAAGTTAATTTTTTTATATATTTTTAAATTGTTTTGATATTTAATAAATTTTAAAAAATAAAAAATATTAATTTAATACATTTTCAAGCACAATATCTTTTTTTTTTTTTAAAACCACTATCATATATATTTTATCAAGATTAATTAATTAGTTTCCACAATACTCTTTAAAATAATTAAACAAGTGGCTTTGAATATTATTATTTTTTTCTAAAATACCTCCTTTTTCTCATCAAAAGTTTCTACCTTTCTTGCTTCTCTTTTATTTATTATATTTCCTGAAAATATATTTTATCTAAAATATCTCTTCTTCCCCCACCCTTTTCTTATAATTCATAAATTAAAGAAAAAATAGGGAGAAAAAGATAACTAAGGAATTAAATTATAAATGAACTTAAGAACATAGAAATTAAAGATATAGTTTCTAAAATTATAAGGAATAATTAGTAAATATTATTAACATGTAGAACAAAGTTATAATTATCTATACTACTAAAAGAATTGAGGTAAAATCCTAACTTCTTTACTTTATATGATCACTTAAGAAGGAGCTGTTTTTAATTTTTTTTAATTTTATCTTTTATTTTTTTGATTAATTTTTTCCTTTTAATTTCATCATTCAATATTTTGTTGATTTTGAATTGGTTATCATAATTTATTTCAATTTGTTTTCTATGAAGTTATCGCAGTCTTAAGCAAATGTTTTAATATTTGGTTGATGTTCAGTTTTGTAAGCGTCTATTTTTTTTATTATATCATTAAGTAAAACATCGTTTAAAAAAAATTGTTAAACATAATATAGTTCATGATCTAGATCATGAGTTTTACTTGTTATGCCGCGAAGCATAAGTCGATCCAATATGTCATCTTCTTAATATTAAAAAAAGACATCATCTTTAGTTTATTTATTTTTTTAAGCTAAATCATGATTTTTACAATTCTTCTTGGTTGTTTTTGGACCCATTAAGACTATGTTTGGGAACGCGGCTGTGGCTGAGGCTGCGTTCCCAAAAATTTTGAATTTTTTTTTTACTAAAATTGAATATGGTTTGTATGTTTTGGATCGTTTTGATGTGCTGATGTCAAAAATAATTTTTAAAAAATAAAAAAACACCATTGGCATGCATTTTGGCACGAAAAGTTATTTGAAAAGCACCTACAACCACACTGCCAAACACGCTCTAAGTCGACTGGGACATGTTGGGGTATTCTCATATGAGTTAATTTTAAACTTAGATAGATAAAGAGTCAAGTCGAGTCGAGAGGTTTCAATGTTAACCTACTAGATTGGACCATTTTTTAAAATTCCATGTTTTAATTTTTTTTTCTTTCGATTAAATACTTTTTTTTATTTTTTGTAACTTCACCCTTCAATATTTTATTGATTTTAGATTCCTCTAATAATTTGTTTTGATTTATTTTCTATAAAGTTATTGTAGTAAACGAATATCCTCGTATTTGATTAATGCTTATTTTTATGAGTGTCTATTTTTGTTATCATATCATTAAGCGAAATATAGTTTTTTCTTATGTTGTTCTAGGATTAAGATAATAATAACACCCACATTAAACAAGCATACATCCACACCTCAAGTACCAAAACCATACTTAAGTATTTTATTCCTTCATTAGTCCAAGTCAAATGATACAATTGCCACTTGATCAATCCACACCAAGCTTGTTAAAGATGTTTTCTCTTCAAGATTTTTCTTTAGTAACAATACCTCACCAATACCAAGAGTTTTTCTCAAACTCTCAAGATTTTACAAATATGATTTTGTTATCACATAATTACTCTCTCAATAGAGTGAATTTTATAATTGAAAATCTAAGTATCTTTATATCTCATTAGATAGCACTTCATGGATTGAAAAGTGTTTAAGTGTTGTAAGAATGAGAATGAGAATGTATACTCTTGTGTAAGATTATGAGGATTTTAATGCACAAATATAAGTATGATTAAGGATTGATGATCTTGAAGTGTTTTTGCTCTTAAAATATCTTGTATATAACATATGTTCAGATTTCCTTTTTAATTCTACAATTAGACAAGTTTTATATATATATATATATATATATATATATATATATATATATATATATATATATATATATATATAAAAAAAAATTTTATGTTATAGTCATTTATACCCGTTAATGTTTCTCTAACAACTAAAATGGTCGACTGATTCAGATTGGTTAAGACAATCGATTAATCGGTTCCTGTAGAATTCTTAGGTGTTCATCATGGATGAACAAGTGGTCGACAAGTTCATTTGATATTACCAAATAGTCGATTAGTTTATGCAAAATTCTAGTTTTGATAATTTTAATCCTGATAAATTCTTAGAATCGTTTTATTAATCCTGTTAAATATATGCAAAATAAAATGTGTGCATTCATTTTAATTTGTGCTATTATGTAGAATATAAATATTTAAATTGAGTACTAAAAATAAATACTTAAACTAATTCTTCATTTTGCTTTTTTTTTGGACATCTGTCATGCTTTCTTGATGTGTTCTTCACATAAAACCTGTTTAAAACTTATTCTCAACCAAGCATATTATCATTCCAACTTTCATATTATTCTTATCATTAAAATATATATAAAAACATAAATGTATGACCTAAAGGTCAACAATCTTTTTTTTTTTATAATAACAATTAATATGCAACTTGAATATAAAATACATGTCTCATTCTATCTTTTGCAATGTAATATATAAGAAACATTTAAACAGTCTAGCATTATCTAAGTAAATGAGATAAAATTGTATTTTCAATAAATACTTATACATAAAGAAATTGAAATTTCTCCCCTATGCATATATTATTGAACTACAATTTGCCCCCTTTTGAAACGATTCAATTCATATCTATTTCTCCCCCTACATATATGCATATATTATTGAACTACAATTCGCCCTTTTTTGCAATGATTCAATTCATATCCATTTCTCCCCTTTTGGCATCAACAAAAACATAATATGGAGAGACAAAAAAATACACAAAAATATAATGGAATCTATAAAAAAAAATAAACCATACATTATATAGTCTCTAAAAATAATCCAAGATTCATTACAAAAAAAGGAATAAAAACATCGAAACATACATATGTTCATGGTACAACATTTAGGATGGTGGATAACGAGAGAGAGAATCGGCCATCACCAACCATATTCTTTTGATTAGCTACAATATACACTTGAGTATCTCTAAGATGACACACATTTGTCTCAATATGTGTTAGTTAGCTTTCCATCCTATACTCGATGCATCTTTAGGCAAGGAAGCAAGTGGTAGTGTTTCAAATATGGCATCAAATTCATCAACATTACCATTGTGTTGATGTTCTTCCTCATCATGCTATTATTTAGCAAAACCTTTATCTAGTCTCTAGAAACCTATGCACCATCCTCATTTAACACATATTTCTTTTTTTTTAGGGTTCTATTGTTTATCCCTATTAATTTTGAATACGGTGTCCTATTTGTACCCATCAATAAAATCTCAAAATGCTCAAATATAGTAGTTAGAAATTGACCATAAGGAATAGATTTTTGCTTTTGATCATGTGTCATGATCAAATTCCTTATTATAATATACAATAGATTAATTCGTTAACCTCTAATCATACAATCAATTAAGCATGAATCCATGAAAGTAACCTCATCATAATGCCCTTTTTAGGAAATATGTTGAGTGTTATAATCCTATATATAATTTTAAGTCGTAAGAGCAAATCTTGGTTCTTGATTTTGCTCCTTTGGTAAAATTGTATTTACCCGAATGCAATACCACATCTTTATCATATACAAATCCTTCTATGGTGGGTATTACTTTAACTTCAAATGCTCTAGGACCTTAATTACTTATTCCTAAAAATCACCTAGAATGTCACAATAAAAAACAATTGATTTATCTTACAAACTACCAAAGACCATCTGTATTGATCCTCATATTTGCAAAGAACACCCTTATTAATTTTAGGTAAGTTGGTTTCTTCATATAAAATAAAGTGCTCCAACCCATAGATTCAAATATCTCATCTATATCAAAAGCACAGAAATCATCTTATAAACCTCTTTCTATAGCAATTGAACTATTTGTAAAAGAGTTCAAGAATTATTGGATATTATCACCTTGGTATGAAGTTGGATCATTTGCCTTTTTGTTGCGTGATTCAACTTTTCTTTAGTGTTTTTTTTGTGCCATTTGACTTTAATCTTCAAGGAACAACTTAAAAGGTTTTTGATTTGGTAAGATTTGATAAAAATTTTAGAGTATAATAGGTTAGAGTTTTTGCTCGAGCAATTGGTCCATCGATTGTTTTGGGTTAAGTTAAACCAATTGATCGATTGAAACCCAAAACAAGAATTCATAAAATTCTCTTATGATTTATTCTTTGCACTTAAAATGGAACATTTCCATGTAAAAATTATATTAAAAAAACAAAGGAATCGAGAGTTGAAAATTTCAATTTTTTGATAATAGCAATATTATTAATGCTTTGGTTCAACCTGTTGGTTGGTTGTTCCAATTATATGAATTGATCGGTCGGTTCACACAAGGTTCATGTTTTTATGAATTTTCTCCTTCACATATGTTTTATGAGTCAAAACATACATTTTTTGTCCAACTTGTAGACTAAAAAATTGAACCTAACTTAAAACTCAAAATCTCATAAATTTGACAATAGTCATCCTTTGTTTTTCTTGCTTAACCAGTTAGCCGATTGAACTAGCTATAATGAATTGGTTGACTAGTTCATCTCAAACCTATATAGTCAGTGAATTTTGTAGTAGAACAGATATTTCATGTTAAAAGGATATACATTTTACCACTTAAACATATCTAACTTATTTCTAATAATGTATATACGTATAAATAATACCTCAAATATATTTAGCATAAATAAAGCCTAAATTTTTACTCATTTCGCAAAAATGATCTTTGCTTAAAGACTTTGTGAATATAACTACTAATTGATGTTCTTTGCCCACAAACTCAAGTGCAATATCTCTTTTAGTCATGTGATCTCTTAGAAAGTGATGTCTCACTTCTATGTGTTTTGTATGTGAGTGCTGTATAGGATTTTTAGATAGACTTATTGCACTAGTGTTATCACACTTAATGGGTACATGATCAAATACAAGTCCAAAGTCTTTTAAAGTTTGTTTCATCCATAAGATTTGAGCACAACAACTACTCGCCACTATATATTCTACTTTAATTTATTTTTTTATGAAATTTAAGAATATATATTAAAGATAAAAAAAAATATACAGCTCTGAGAATCTAGAGAAATCCATAATAAAATATAACTCTGAAGAACAAGAGAAAACCAGAAAAAAAAGAAAACCAAAAGCTTCCTAAAATAATGGTTAGAAAAAGAACCAAATCCTAGATAGGGTGCCCAAACTAACCAAACAAACAGGATCCACAGAAGCATATCAAAGAAGCATAAAAATCCAAATCAAAAGGGATAAAAAGTCTAACGCCAAATTGTTTGGCAACAACAAACTACCTAACACGTACTTTTTGCATGGCCGATACATAAGCATGCAGTCACAATAACAGAGGTGTATGATTTTCGTGAAAATAAAGAACAAGATTTGGAACTTGCAGAAGACAGAATCAACCGACTGGGACACACGCTTGAATATTCTCCTGTTCCTTTCATTCCAAATTAAGTGCACAAGAAGAGTAGGATAAACTCGTCTCATTCTATGGTGCAACCTTTTACGCTGGCTAGACAGACCTCTAACGGCAAAAGAAAAGGAGGATATAGAGTGATTCATGCGAAGTCAGTGTCTGATAAGACTCTATAATAGAGAAGACCAATCACAACTGAAAAACAGGTGAGTATGATATTCATCTTCTCAGTTACAGAGGACATAAATAGTATCAGTGGAGAGGAAGTTGAGGCGATCACAAGTTTTGAGTTTACCAAGAACAGCAAGCCAAAGGATAAACCTGTACCGAGGTAAAGACCACTTCTCCTAGACAACACTGTGCCAGCTGATAGTAGAACCTTTAAGATGGAAGAACTCATGAGCATTAGCAATAAAGGAACCAGACCCCTGATACCAATCATGAAGAGTAGCGATAGTATCAGGAATACCCCCAAGTTGGACTCCAAGCTGGTCTTTAAGAGAGCGTAAGGATTTCGATAGTGGGAAGGAAGAGTGCAACCTCTCTGAAGACCATAAAGAGTTATGTGGAAGGTAGAAGTGATTAACCCAGCGAATCTAAAGAGAATCAGACTTTAGATGAATGTTTCACACCTACTTAACTAGGAAACATTTATTCCTAACCTTAATACCTAATAGCCCTAGACCTCCTTCTGATTGGGGCAGACAAACCTTATTCTAGGCAATAAGAGCAAAGTGATTAGAGGAGGTGTTACCGAACCAGAAAAACCTACTTAGATATGAAACATTTATTCCTGGCCTTAATATCCAACAACCCTACTTTAATTGTTGATATGGCTACTGAGTTATGTTTTTTACTAACCCAATATACTAGTGATGATCTTAGAAAATGACAGGTTTCACTAGTACTTTTTAGATCAACTTTGCACCTAATAAAATTAGCATCCCAATTGCTAATTAAACTAATCTCGCTTTATTTGGATACCAAAACCATAAATCAATTGTACCATGCAAGCAATGACAAATGCATTTGATAACAGTTATATCAGATTCTTTAGGACATGCTTGAAAACATACATCTAGACAAACACAAAATATAATATCAAGTATACTTGCAGTTAAGTATAAGAGTAAGTCAATCATACCTTAATATTTGGTGATGTCCATGTTCTTACAATTTTCATCTATATCAAGCTTTGTTGATGTGCCCATGAGTGTATCGACTTTCTTGACATGTTCTATCCCAAATCTCTTTAAAAGATTCTTGATGTACTTGATTTAGTTAATGAATATGTCATCCCTTGTTTTTTTATTTGCAATCCAAGGAAGAAATAAAAATTCTCCCATAATGCTAATTTTGAATTCTTCTTGCATGCACTATACAAAATCCTAATAATGAGATTCATTAGTGGCGCCAAATATTATATCATCAACATAACTTTGTACAATCAATATATCTTTTCCTTTTCTTTTTGTAAAAACATTAGTGTCAATTTTATCAATATTGAAACCATTTTCAATAAGAAAGATCTCGAGTTTATTATATCAAGCCCTAGGTGCTTGTTTTAAACCATAAAAGACATTTTTTAGTTTAAAAACATGGTTGGGAAAATGAACCTTTATGTGTCTCATCTTATTGCACTTATAACATCTAAGTGCTTCCTTGATAGATTCTTTCTTATTTCTATCCTTCTATGCTTTTTTAATGGGAAATTTCAGAATTGTCTTGTGAAAGTGCAATGTCCTTTTCAACTTCTTCTTCTTCATCATTGTTTTTTTCTTCAACATGATGTATAGTTTTGAAAGCCAAATTTTTCTTTGGCTTCTTTTTTAGCTCTTCCTTTTCCATGGTGATCTCATCTGTCATCAATTAATCGATGAGCTCTTCCAATAGAAGTTTGGTAAAGTCCTTAGCTTCTTAGATTACCGTCACCTTTCATTCCCAAGTCTTTGGTAAGGAACTAAGAATTTTGCTTATAATATCAATATTAGTATAAGTCCTACCAAGAGCATCTAAACTATTAGTTATAGTTGTCATTCTAGTAAACATACTAGTTATGGATCTATTTGAAAACATTTTGAATAACTTATATTGATGTACTAATATGTCTATTTTGGATTATTTAACTTGATTAGTACCTTCATGTCTTATTTTTAAAGTATGCCATATGTCCCTAGCTTATTTACAATATGTGATCCTATTAAACTCACTTATACTCAATGTACAACACAAATTATTCATAACTTCAACATTCATATAAAGTAATTTTTTATCACCATCGGTTTACTCAATCTTAGCTTTAGGAATCGTTATACCATCTTCAATTTTAGTAGGTTTTAGGTTTGTGAGGTTCATTTTTAATAGATAGCCATAAATCATAATCAATAGATTAAAGATAAATAATCATCCTAGTTTTCCAATAGGCATATTCATTAAAATCAAAGAAAGATGGCCAAAATATTGATGATCCTTCATTTTGGAGAATATAGCTAGTGGATGACATTTTACTTAAAGTCTAATCAAACTTATATAAATGAGAACTAAGCTTTAATACCGATTGTTATTCTAGAATTAAGACAAAAATAACATCTATAGAGGTGAATTAGGTGCTTTACTAATATTAACAAATAATGCAATTTAACCCAATTAAACACAATTACCAATAATATAATTAAAGTGCTTAAAATAAAAGATAACAGAGAGAATTGCATACTTAATTTTTAACGTGATTCGACAGGCCTACATCCACACCTCAAGTATCAAACCATACTTGAGTATTTTATTCCTTCACTAGTCCAAGTTAAAGGGTACAATTGACATTTGATGAATCCACACCAAGCTTTTTACACCACTTAAAGATGTTCCCTCTTCAAGATTTTTCTTTGGTAACAATACCTCACTAATACCAAGAGTTTTTCTCAAACTCTCAAGGGTTTATAGCTATGATTTTGTTATCACAAAATAACTTTTTCAATAGAGTAGATTTTACAATTGAGAATTTAAGTATCTATATATCTCACTAGATAGCACATAATAGATTAGAAAGTGTTTAAGTGTTGTGAGAATGAGAATGTATATTTTTGTGCAAAATTATGAAGGTTTTAATACACAAATATAAGTATGATTAAGGATTGATGCTCTTGAAGTGTTTTGCCCCAAAACAATTTGTATATGATATATGTTCAGATTCCCTTCTTAATTCTACAAATGGACAATATATATATATATAGAAAGTGAAGTGTGAGCATTCATTTTAATTTGTGCTGTCAGGTATAATATAAAGATTTTAAATTGAGCACTAAAAATGAATACTTAAAATAAGTCTTCAATTTTCTTCCTTCTTAGACTTCTATCATGCTTGTTGATGTGTTTTTCGTATAAAATCTGGTTAAAGCTTGTTCTAAACCAAACAATTATTAGTTCAATTTTTATATTATTATTATCTTCAAAAAATATATAAAAACATAAATATATAATTTAAAGATTAATGGTTAAATATAGCAGAGTACATTATTCGTTCATACATTTGCAGGTTAAGCTGCAAAAATTGAGCTTGTTTGACAGTGTAGTTGCGGTTGCTTTTTAAATAACTTTTCATGCTGAAATGCATTCCAATGATTTTTTGAATTTTTTTTAAATTATTTTTGACATCAGCACATCAAAACAATCCAAACTATATTAAATTTTAACAAAAAAAAAAATTAATTTTTTTTATAGTGTCTTAAGTCATCTCAATATGTGATTGGACCACGCCGCTCGGAGTCATTTATTGTTTTATACTAGAAGAAAACTATATACTTGAGAAGAAAGCAAAAAAGTGTAGTAATGGGAGGTGTCGTTTTGTGGGCAAGTGAGGTGGAATCCAATGGTTGTGAAAAAAAGAAGTATCACCGTGTCATGGTGGCCAGGAGAAGATCGATAGGTACAGTGACATTTGTATTCTTAATTAGTATTGGGATTTTTATTTTGTTTTTGTTGTTTTGAGGAGTGATAATAATTTTCTAAGGAAAGGAAAGGGTAGGTCGGAGGTCGGTGGTCGGTGGTCGGTGGATAGATACCGTTAGGAATTGACTTTCCCTCCACGCAATAACGATATGAATGGATGGGCTTTTTTGTCCTTGTAGAACATTGTTCTTATCTGTCAGATTAAATTTTAAATTTCTCATGGTCCCCTCCGCTTTGGGGGAGTTAATTATTTATTGGATATGCATAAAATAATAACGTATAATTGTTTTTTTCTTTTTTACTATCTATACCAATCCGACCCTTGACGTACGACAATATTAAAAGATTAGATACTTTATTTTTTAAATCCTAAGTAATATACAATTTAATATCGAGTCAAATATCAAACTGTTTTAAGAATTATTTGTTAATTTTTGCGTCTATTTTAAGCAATCTAATAAACCATCTTTACGGGGTTAATCAGTTCTCTTAATTGTATTATGCAATATTTCTTTCTCTTCCATTTTAAATTCCATTTTATATTTCTACTTTCTTTTATATATATATATATATATATATATATATATGCACAATATCGTCTTTTATTCTTGTATATATATGTGTGCGACTTTTCTCTAGATTTATATTGTACAAAGTATTGGTATTGAGGTCGGTCTGGAATTAAATCAATTAAGAAGTCAGGTTACATGGATTCATCCAGGTGAATCCAAAAAAATATATTTGAAGTTTTAATATTTTACATGAAATTTTTTTGAAACAATACATATAAATATAAGTTATAAAAAAAATATGAAGTGTAATATAATATAATTATCACACATTGAAAAGTTAAAAAATAATTAATGCGGATATAAACTATATATAATTATCCTATATCAAAAAGTTAAAAAACAACTTATATAGATGTAGGCTATAAAAAAAAAGATATGTCATGCTAAGTATTCATAAATTAATTTTTAATTTTTTAGATTTTATTTTTAAAAATACAAAAAAAAATATCGGGTCACTCAAGTTTCAGATTGATATAATGGATCACTTGAGTTTGACCGGGTTAATTGCAAGCTCGAGTTTTTGTGATTTAAAATCCTACAAAGACTCTAGATCACCCGAGTTTAAAATCAACCTACCAGGTCAAGCGAGTTTTATAACCTAGAAAGTAGTGACATCATCTATTTCAAAAACAAGATCATTATAAAGTTTTCAGAATATAGAAATATCTGCAGCAAAAAAAATTAAACTTAAGATGAATAAGAAAACTCTAGCACTCTCTCTCTTTTAAACAACATTTTTTTAAGAAGTACATGTTTTTAGATTGTTGTCCGTGAAAATTACTTTCTTTCTCTCCCTTTATTTATTTATTAATACTAGATCTGGTTATTAAATCTATACTTTTAACAATTCAAATAATTTCATGTTTTTGTTAGGTTTGTTTCACTCAATCTTCAAGAATTTTTTTTTTGTATCATTTGCAGGTTTATTCAAGGATACATGATGAATCAAAGAATGAATTTATAATTAGAGTGACCTTGATATTTGATTGCAATCTCAATTATTTTGTCAATGCAATATGATAGTACAGCCTATTCACACATTGATTACCAAGAAGTTCCTCGAATTGAAACACAGAAAAAAAAATTAATTACAGACAATCTAAAAGGAAGAAGTTTAGAAAACTCCTTGGAAAGTTACTAAATTAGAGAGGATGAAATGCTACTCAAAATTTCCATAGTTTTTTCCTTTTCTTTTCTTAAAGTACATTAATTAAAACCGGTTAATGATAAGAAAAAAGAATATTTTTTTTTGGATAATCCAGGATATCCGAGTCAGCTTACGCGCACCACAACTAATCTTCGGGCCCACTATCACCCTGCAAGCTCAGTAAACAAGTAAGACACTACGAGGATGACAGACATGCATAGAAAAAATCAAATCCAGGTGCAGAGGAAGAGAACAAGTCCCTTTCCCTACTAGGCCATGACATCAAGTGTGAAAAAACAGAAAATACTATATATATAGTCAACTTCTTCCCTCTTATGATGCTCATAAATACGTACCTACCTGTAAGAATTTTATTCAAAATACTAGGAATATATATATATATATATATATATATATATATATAATCGTGTTAGCTTTTGTCTCGGGTTATGCTTCCATGGTGACATTTAGCTGGCACGACGAGCATATGGTGCCAAATTATAATTCAGCCGTATATATAAACACTTGTTTTTAAAAAGGGACCCCTCCTCTATAGCCAAACATGATGATAAGGGCATGCACGGTGTGTTGTGAAACAATATTTTTTATTTTATTTTTTTAAAGGGGTTATGAGAATAATTTAATTGGAAGCAATCTTGAGGTGATCTACAAATGATCTATCTAGCTATTGTTCTAATGTTAATATGCATTAGCTAGCATGCAAGCCCTGACGAGATCAGGAGCTCGGGGAAAACAATAAACAAACGAAAAGCTAAGAAAAAGAAGAAAAAAGATTAACCACATTATTGATATAAAGTAAGCTTTAATAATATCTGTAGGCTCATAGAGTTATTGCCCCTCTAGCCAGCCCTAGAAAGTGGGAACCCATATCATATGCCCAGAGCCAGAAAAGCTAAACAACGCATGGTCAGTTTAGTGGGCAATCAACTATTTGCTGTAAACAATTCATGTTAGTAATAGTTGGTATAAAGCAAGGTGGTTTCTATTATTTTAGCCACTGCATATTCATGTGCAAAACAAGCGCACTCTTTTGTGTCGTGTGTGAATGTGGCTCTCGTACATGAACATTGAAATTAGATAACAATCGATTACCAGCTTATCTCATGGAAAGCAATGATAGAGAATAATTACTTTTTTTTTTAATAGAAAGTTAACATGTTGACTAATGTGCATTTGATGGAAATGTTATAACATTGTTTATATGTGATGTCTCGCTATGTTATTGCTAGAGAGACTGATGCTTCGTAGGTATTTTTTGAGGAGACGTTCGAGAATAAAATAGTAATTAATTAGAAATGTGGGTATCGCACTGACAATTTATGCATAATTCGAGAGAGTGCAATGTCATATTGACTTTCTTATAACTTGTCACTTTGTATTGTGGTGTATGTTGATAGCTAAACTTATCATGGGTCAAGCATAAAAAAGTGATTGTTAAAGGACCTAAGATGTCATGGATAGACAAGTTAGTCCATTTGAATTGACCTACAACTAGTAAGTACAATCCATTTAAGCTGGTGCAACTAGTACAAGATTGAATTTAGACCAAAATAAAAAGAATGAAGTGAAGAGAAAAAGAAAAATTAGCTAGCGTGTGTAACATGCACTTGAAAATTAGTCACACCTCATTTCTTTTTAGCAGTGTTTATGACTCACTCACCTTTTTGATGGTGGTTTTTTTTTTTTTTAAATGATGTTGCATATGTGTTGATCAAAGCTCTAGTGTCTTTAACATCCCATTCTTTATTTCTTCATTTTCCTTTTTATTTTTATTTTCTCTTTTATCTTGAAAAGCATACCGTTTTTACTAGCTTCAACTATTTTATTGGCCATTTTTTTTTTTTTACCATTTCTCTTCTTGTTGCCTAGCTCGTTTAGGCTTCAACTTAAACAGATTGATCTATTTTTTGCCAGTCTATTTAATCTAGCCCAATTGACTGATCACCTATAGAGGCAGTCCATTTGAGCTGGTTTAACCCCCTTTTTTTGTATCATCACTTCTCCTTCTCTTATAAGTTTTTTAAAATCATTTTTTGAAAGATTTAAGTAGTAGAAGTTAGAGGAAAACAAATATTTCCATATTACCATCTCATGGCTTCTGTTAACATGTCATGATGAATGTTTTGAGAACTCAATATTTGAAGACATAGAGATTTTGTTTGGAGACATGGAGATTTTCATTGTAGACATAAAGATTTTTATTGGATACATGAAGATAAACAACACCATAAAGAAAAATACATGGAGACTACTTGGAGAGATAATATTGATTTTTTCATTGAAAAGTTCAAAAGAGTTTTTCAAACAAGTATAGGTATAATTTTTAGATATTATTAGATATAGAGTAATGAATCATTAGGATTTTTTTTCATTCAAGTTGCATTTCCTTCCTTATAAATTATTGGAGGTGACCCTAGACAATCAATCTTTCTATCTCTTATTTTAAGGCATAATATTTCTTAGTATCATGATCATCATGGTGAAAGAAACAAGATTTGTTGGGGTTTCTTATGCTCACACCACTCTTTATAAGAGGTGGGTATCATATGAATTCCTTTTCCTTTATGGTAGCCAATATCTCAGAAAAGTGTGGTGGTTTGAGGTGTGATCATGAACCTAGTAAACATCAATTAGTCGTGAAAGGATCCATTAGTATTCCTCTTGGATGCCCTATAATTGTTAGGAGATTAGTGATGTTTGGAAGACTTTTCTCTTTATTATTATAAATGAAGGCATTCTTGTCTAGTCATGCTCATTTAATCTACTAGAATATGACTTTTCATGCATGTTTAACTTTGAGGATAGTTCAATCGAGGAGAGTGTATAATCATTCCTATAAGGAATAGTTATAGACTTCGCTAATTAGGGCTTTGGGGGTAATGGCTTAAAGTAGAATTTTCATGTTGATCATTTTCTTGCTGAACCTTTAAGATATGTTTCAGTTCTCTCATCTTCTCGTTATGTGATGAAAAAAAGTCCAGTTGTACTTTTATTAGTTATATGCTTATACTGAAGTATGAGATGAGTTTGGCACTAAGATAGTGAAAGTAAACAATGGAGAAAAGCTCAAGGTTATGATATCACACCTAAGTATATCCATGTAATGTTTTCATGAGAATTATATGCATAACATCGATGTCTTTAGTTACAAGCTCTGGGATGCTTCACGCGTTTTGCATATGCTTTCTTGGTTCTATGATGCCATTATAGTTGTTTAAGTTGGTCTTCATAAAGTCACAATCTATGAAGAGATAAATATGTAGCATTCAGTGATAACGTAAAGAATCTTTCACTTGGTGTATGTGGTGTCCATTCTTAGGAACTTGTAAAGTTACTAATCTCATCTTGTGTCAAGGTTTTTTTCAATAAAGAGTATGAGAGTGAGACTCAAAAAGAGATCGATGATGGTTGCTACTCCTAAAGTATCCAGTATGGGAACACTCTTTATATAATGGCATTTCCTTTGGAGAGTTGGAGTATGAGTGTGTCTCATATCTACTTGCTTGCACGTCATTATATCATATTCCTTAAGAAAACTAGAGTTATCTTTGTGCATTTAGTGGTGCATGTAATGAAGGTAGGTGTTATGTTTCTTATTGAGAGAGTGAAAGAGTGTGAAGTTATTGTTTAATAGCTAGAACAACATCATTAAGCATATTCACTTAACAAGAGAGTTAGTGGAGATCTGGAGGAGCTGGAGTGCCTACGGTGGGGAGGTCAATTACTCTTTCAGATTTTGGAGTTCTTAAGTTGTCAGTCATGGAAAGAAAGTTTTAGGTGAGATATAAGATATCTAGCCTAAACGGACTAGGTAACAAGAAAAAAATGGAAAAAAATGGCATGTCCCAAAAATAACCAAAAAAAGAAGGAGAAACTAACAAAAGCAAGGTGTTTTTAAAGACAGGAGAGAGACAAGGAGAAGAGAAAGGATGAAAAAAGAATGGTATGTCAAAGATTTACTGGAGCTTTGATCACCACACATACGGAATAGTTATTCTCCTCGATTATACACATGTTTTTTGTATAGGGCCCATCTTCTCTAGCCAATGGCTATTTCATGGTTGCATGCTATCTTAAATGGTACTTACCAAACACCAATCCCTCTACTAATAGTATAATAAGACACCACAACAAATGACTTAGCTTTTCATGTTACATGCAAAGGAAAATAACTATTCTTCATCGTTACTCTCCTAGAGGTAAGTTGACATGATCGAAATCTATAAATATCTTGGTTCACTAAGTAAAAATGAATTCAAGGGATTTAAAAAATTGCACAAGTTCATTCAACATTACAAAACTCTATTTAGGGAAACATAACAGATCACACAACACCACTAAGCCACATTGCTCTTCCCTTTATCCTGCTCCCCTCATTGCATATTTTTCTTCTACTCCACACTTTGTTTTTCTACTCAACATACTTTTATTCTTCTACATATACTAACTTAAATATCGGAGAATCTCTTATTTTGATAAATGACTTGCTTTTGCAAGTGAGAGTGGAAGTCACCCGTCAATTCACCAAGCAGTGATCAAGCTTAATCATTTTTTTAATACAAAGTTGTGAAAAAACAAATCCAATCTAAAGTTTTCATGATTTCATCACTTGTTCTTAATTTTATTAATTTTAGTTAGAAAAAATAAAAGATTAAAACTCGAACTCATAACTATTTGATCATTAAAGTTACAATATTATATCAAAAAATTATCCCAATTTACAAGCTTAAATTATTAGATGTGACTTTATAATGATTTTATATTACTTTTAAAATATCACCACCACAACACCTGTTTAACTACCATCCTCGTTCCATTATCAATAATTTTATTACTACTATATTTTTAACATCAACGTTTAATGTCCTAAAAATTTGTTTTGTATGGCATATAAAATATTTTTATTTGGAATAAATTTATTAAAAACAAACGTCCGAGATTATCAAAGAAATTGTCCGGCAAACAAAGCTTTGGGGGAGCCATTTCCAATAATTCTCGTGGCATGCAATGACGTGTGGAAATACATATGGGTGACTGAATTGATGTTTTCAAGGGTCATAACTTTTGGCTTTTCCAGGAAATCATTAGGTACGTGTAAGGTTTTTATTTGCCGTAGTAGTCAAAAAATACATTTATCAGCAATGCACCTGATGATGAGAGCGCATGGAAAAATTTACTTTCTTGGCCAAGCCTTGTACCAATATGAGGCCGTGTGCCTGCCTGCCTTTTTCTGACTAGAAGAAGTCAACAGATCAGTTGGCAGAAAAATCTTGGTATCAACGCCACCAAGAAAGAACATGTCCCTATATTTGGATCGTGATGTAAATGTTGCTGCCGGCTCAATTATTGAGCTAAAGTCAAAATTTCGGTGGTGATTGCCATGATAATTCAATGCTGTTCAGCTCAACGCCCTTTCTTGGTGATGTTAATAACATGGTGCATGCATCCGTTGTATACTTAGGTTCTTGCGCACATCCCCACCCACCGCATAAAAAAAAATTAAATTAAAAGGAGATTATGAGTCAATGGTGATGCTCTATATTTCATGTTGTCAGGTTATAATTAAAGAATTTGAATAAGATACGAGAAATATAGTAAAACTGATATTTTATTAGTTATTTTTATGATTTACTTTCAAGAAAATAAAATTTATATATCCAAGACAAAATAAAACAGTATATTGATATTCCCAACAAATTTAAGCTTCCGCGGGACAAATTGTGAAATCAATTTCAGAAGTAAAGCAAACTAAAGATATTGCTTCTTCAAATGGCAAGGAGGAAGCAAACAATCCAAAACCTAAGCAAGATAGAGCGAGATTTCATTACGAGAAGCATGAATAACGAGACTATTCGTTCGTTACCTTGAAGCCAAACCTGTATAGATAGTTACAAGTTACAGGGAAATTCAATCAAATATTCCACTTTCCTTTTCAAAAGAAGCCTTTTCTATGGTTACTCAAGGCATTACAAGTATTATTGCTCTTCGAGTATAATTTAACTGATCAAGTTCTGAATTTACTTCCTAGAAATTATCAATTCAAGTGTTATAAACCTCAGGGCAACTGGAGGCATACATGATCGTTAATTCCAGGGTCTTGGAGGATTAGTCAAGGTGCATGTAAACTAATCCGAATACCCATGGGTACCCAAAAAAAAGTATTATTGCCCTTCAAGTTAGTAATCATCATGTATTTTTACTTATTCTTTTTTTTTTTAGAAAAAGAATCAGCAGAATATCACACCTGGAATGAGTAATGCTTCCTGGCCTTGAGAATACTTGAATTAGCTCTTGCTCTGTACAAATTTGCCCCAGATTAGCCACAAAGAGTGTTGGCCATGGGGGTGCTGAAGAATTATTCTGTCAATGTAGGAAACATTAGTTTATCATCATCAGAGAATAAATGCTTTTGTACAGATCACATTCTGTTATTTTGATTAGAAAACAATCCAACAATTAATGGGCCCATAATAACATAAAGGATGTGCAAGAACTCTTACAGGAGTACAATCACAATCTACCCTAAGTACATTTGCATGTCATGTTTCTCTATGGTAAATACTCCAGCATTCTACGACTACATACAAGTACAAACTCATCCTATGAACTAAACTGAACAATTTTAGTTCCACAAGAGAATTACAAAAAATCCAGATCTAGAAATGAACAATTTCTCAAACAATAAGAACATGATAGCAATTCTATTTCGAGGAGATAAAACTTGCGATAGAAAAGAAAGGTGCAGAACTCATGGGACTGATATTTGCATAAAAACAAAAGGCAGTGAGGTAATCTAACCAGTTTTCCAGTTTTTGACTCATTTCTAGCTCTATCATAAAGATGTGCTCAAGAAGTGCAAATGACCTTTGTGCAGATGGGAATACCAATCGTGTTGAAAGCAGAAATAGTCATTCCAGGCAAGTGAACGCTGCCAAAACCTGCTAGTGTCCAAGAGTGCAAAACATGTGCAATGTGAGCTTTTAGAAGAATGTGCCCTCCATGTGATTAAGTAATTGATTTGTATTCCAAGGAAACCACAAAGAAAATAACTGGGAGTGCTCAGTCCAAAGCATAAACACAGAAAAAAGTGTTCTAGCTGACATTAGCAATTTTAGACAGTGGTCTTACCTGAATCAGGAGAGCCATCAAGAATCCAGAGGACCCTCCAGCCTTCTTATCCAAACCAGACCATTCATCGCTGATCCTCAAAATCAAGTAATATAAATAAGAAGAAAAGTCAATTACATGGAAATTTAATGCAGGCATTAAATTTTGCAAGATCCATTAGATATAGATCTGGCATTAGATTTTGCAAGATCAGTATATAGGGTTGATCCCTTTTCAAGATCGAAAACCATCCCATGCAACAAAGGTTCAGAGCCAAGAGTTTTCAGTTATTGGTGGCATGTCTAACACACACAGCATTGCAATTAATCTAAATATGACCCTGATGCATAAAAATAACCCAGTAACTGGATACCAGCCGCTTCAGTATAAGAATTTTTCTCAGACTTCAAATTGAAAAATGAAATTGACATTGCCTCAAACCACAGCAGCAATATATAATGTTAGCTGGGACAGAACTTAAGTTACATGTAAAACAAACACTACAGCAATGCAGGGCATTTTACAGGATCAGGGCAAGATGTTCTTGCATTCAGTGCATGCATGGCTGCAAGTCTGCAACGGCGGACGGCTGGTCTGCAAGCGTAGCAAAAGCAAATGGCTGCAACAATCACAGTACATCTGAATAAATCAACTCAACAGAAAAACATATTTATTTATCATGCAAGGGATGAATAAGATACGCGCTGTCATAATTCTAAGATTGTAAACGCACCGCATATTCACCCCATAACCGGCATTCTCAACTCTTCTCTCTCTGTTTTTTTTTTTTTTCTCTTTCTTTCATGGAAAACATTCTTATTTTTATTTAACCTAATTTTACTTACAACCTCGTAAACACATGTAAGAAAAAACTCCCAATAATTCACCACCAAGACTCTGCCTTCACTGATTAAAAACCAGCACAAAATATTTAATGTTCCAATCTTATTTAGAACATCAATTGATTTTTTAAAAAAAGAAAGAAAGAAAAAGAAAGGAAAGAAAGGCACCTGTGAATTTTGGGAGGGGCTACGGAGATGAGAAGATTCGTAGCCAGGGAACTCGCGGAATAAAGAGTAGATTTTGCGGGGCTTAATGTCATCAGGAAGGCCTGCAACAAAGAGTATACGGACCTGATCATATGAGACACAAGTAGAAACGGTTGCTTAGTATGTTCGTTCAGATGATTAAAAGTATTGTTGTTTTTTAAAATATTTTTTATTTATATTTTACATTAATATATTAAAATGATTTTAAAATATAAATAAATAATTTTAAATTAAAAAATTAAAATTTTAACATGTTTCTAAACACATAAAAAATGCTAATAATGTTTATGGCTGAGATATGTAAGTGAGATAAGAAAAAGATGGAGATGTAATAGGCGTTGGTGGTGGAGGAGGTGGTATTGTTGGTAGCAATCCAACGGTGGTGGATGGTATGCGGCCATTTTGTTGTACATTAATTGGTAAAAGAGGGTGATTAAGCCCTTTGATTTTTTTTTATTTTTTATTAAAATTAAGTGTTGTGTATTTGATATTATTTTAAACACTTTTTTTAAAAAATATCTTTTATTTAATCTTTAATCTATTTTTATTAATTAAAGCCCTAATATAATATAATTTTCTAATAAGATCCTTCTTTCATTTAAGCAATTACTTAAAACTAATATGATTTTTCTCTTTTCATGAACAACAAGTGAATTTTCTAAGATTTTCGCTTTGAATCGCATGACACTCATGTAAGATTCCATATTGGAAGCGAGCGTCCTGAGCCAAGGCCTTATAAGTGCATGCTCACCTTGACTGGTAAGACGTGTTTTGGGGCCATGTGTGGCTGCTAAGAACAAAACCGTGAGGGGGACCTGGATGAAAGTCTTGGATTTGGGTGGACTGGGAGGCCCAAAGCGGACAATATCTTGCTAGTGAGGTGGGGTGTTACATTTGGTATCAGAGCCGAGAACAGCTCGTCTTAAGGTGGGGGGATTGTAAGATCCCACATCAGAAGCGAGCGTCCAGAGCCAGTGCCTTATAAGTACATGCTCACCTTAACTAGTAAGACGTGTTTTGGGGTCATGCGTGGCTACCAAGAACAAAACCGTGAAAGGGACCTAGGTGGAAGCCCTGGATTTGGGTGGACTGGGAGGTCCAAAGCGGACAATATCTTGCTAGTGAGGTGAGATGTTACACTCACGTGATAGACCAAACTTTATAAAGAAATATAAAGCTCTTTCATTTATTTAAAAAATATATTTTATTATGTAATGTAGAAATTTTTAGTTTTTTAGCAAATTAATGGGTTTTAATATAATAAAGAGAAATTACATGATTTTTTCATGACTGCCTAACCATTACATTAACCTAAACTAACAAAAAGATTTGACTAAGAATCCATTGATACATTGGGGACTTAATTGACATGAAAAATATGTTGATGACCAAATTGGGTTACCCCTATAAGTTAGAGGCTTTTTGAGGTTTGTTCAAAATTTTAAATTAAATTCAATATTTATTTTGTGAAAAAGATTCAATAATATATACGTTATTGTATTTAATATTATATGGATATCTTATATTTGAACATTTCGATTTTGATAAAGGAAAAAAAAAAAGAATTTGATTATAATTGGTGGTTAAAAATATCGTATGAGAAAGCAAAAATCAACTTTAAAAGGATGCTTAAGCAATTGACGTTGGCGTAGGTAGGTATTCCCTTTTTTAAGGATGAAAATTAGTATCTATGAATTTTTTTATATTTATATTTTACATATTACTCATTTAATAAAAAATTTAGATATTCATATCTTATTTATCGGGTTTTAAATATCCATATGAATATTTATTATTTAATTAAAAATAAAATAGTAATATATATATATTGGGTTAGGTTTGGATCGAGTTTTGAGTTGGGTTTGATAATATCCATATCTAATCCATTATTTATCAGGTAAGGTAAAAAAAAAAAAAACTCATTCATTCAAGTTGAGTGGAGTCGGTATCCATGAAGTTTGGATTAAATTATCATCCATTTTTTTCCTTACTTGATAGTTCAAGCTTTCTTTATTTTCTAATCTTAAAACTTGAGTTTTGTTATTTCAAATTTTAATTTTAATTTATAAATTTATGATACAATTAAATTGCTTTATGTGTTGACATACACAAGTACAAAAAAAAAAAAAAGTAGCGTACTTTTGAAATATATCAGAGAATTATGATAAACTTTGAAATAAAAAAATTAATATCAAATACAATTATTCATAATCTTCAAAGTATAGTATAACATAGACTCAAACCAAGATCCAATTTGTAGATGAAATTAAGTATTGGACTATAATAATTTACAGATAAATATGTTTAATCTAAAGGATATATTGGAAAAGAACTCTACAATCAAGAACTAAATTCAATCTCACTGAAAATTGAGGGATCAATTCAAGTATATGTATCAATTAAAGGTAGGGGTGAGCAAAAAAAATTAAAAAACCGATTAAACTGAGAAAACCGGAAGAAATAAACCGAAAAAACCAAACCATGAAAGAAAACCAATTAGAATATTTTAAAAACTAACCGGTTCGGTTTGGTTTCGGTTCCATAAGCTTGAAACCAAAAAAAAAACCAAACCGAACTGAAACAAAAAAAACCGAGTCAAACCCAAAAAAACTAAGCCAAACCAAAACCAAACCCATTGGATATTACAAAAAAAACCCAAAAAACAATATATTTTTTTGTTTTTAATATAAAATAACCAAACCGAACCGAAACCGGTCGGCTCGGTTGTGGTTTTGTTTTTAAAAAATTTGGTTTGGTTATTTTTATAAATAAAAACCGAACCGAACAAAAAAAGATCATCACTAATTAAAGGTCAAAAAGCTCTTTGCATTCAAAAACCAATTTAATATAAATAAAAAAGTAAATTAGATGTTATTGAAAAACTAGATTCATTCCAGGTTTAAAAATTAAAAGAAGCTAAAAGAAAATGAGGTCTCAAGGAATACTATTCATGGCATTGTTTATTATGCAAGCTTCATCCTTGGTCTCTTAATTTTTTTTTTCCCTCATTCTCTTTGAATTGCCTTTTATCATGTTTCTTAGATGTTTAAGATTGTTTTGTTATTGAATGATATCTCAATTTTGCGTGAAAGAATTTTGAATTATTAGAAAGAAGAAAATCAAAAGAAAATGGATCAAAATTGGCATTTTACAAAAAAAACAAATGATAGCCTTTTCCATGTTTACCGTAACTGAGCGTGTAAATCTGTAGTTTGATCTCTTAATTTTAATTATTTTAAATTTGATCCTGTTTCATGTTTGAAATTTTGTTTAGGTCTCAAAGTTCATTTGTTTTATATTTTAGTCTCTAAAACATTAGAGATGAGAGGGGAAGTTACTGAAAAAATATAAGAGAAAAAGCTTTTGGGTGGTTTGAATAAGACCACCAATAACTTTGATTTTGGTGTTTATAGATTTATCTATGAAAGTGAAACTTAATAAAGATGGTTTTCATCTTTAATGATACTGGAAAAAGTTGTTTGAAGCTTGAAAAGTTTTTTGTATTAGATTTTATTTTGCATTTTTAGACCAATTAAAATGTGTTTTGTTATTAAAAATAAGGTATATAGTGGTTCATGTGATGTTTATTTCATGTTCTTAGTGGAAAAATTGGTTGAAATCTTTGTTTTTTGGATCCAAAAACTTGTATTTTGATTTTTTGATCACTTAAGCTACCTCAAGTGACTAGAAAAGGAAGGATAATAAATGATACGTTGTCTATCCAAGTGGGTAAGGCATTATCTACCTATACGAGCAATGTGTTGTCTGAGAGAGTTGAAAAAAAATACAATTGAGGCAAACAATGCCTTTAAAAAAAAAAAACCTAGGCATGCATGTTTAGCCCTTCAATTTTTTCACATTGCTTTTTTTTTTTTGTATTTTTGCAATTTAATTTTATATAAAAAAAAATCATCAATAAGATAAACAGGTTTGGATTAAAAAGATGCTTTTTTTAGACTTATTTCAAAATGTTAAAATGTATTTTGATATTGATTTTAATTGCTTAAAGTTTCTATGCAATAAACAACATAGCTAATATATATATATATATATATATATATATATATATATATATATATATATATATATATATATATATAACTTTCATTATATTTCATTAAATGTACTCATCAACTTTTTAATTCTCTATTAATTTTTTTGTATTGCAAGAAAATACATTCACAATACCACCACTTTCTTCTCTTGCATTATAAAATAATTTGGAGTCTCATCAACAACTAATTGTCTAGTTTGAACTAAAAGATTTGTTTGAAAAGAGCTTTGCACTTATGGACCAATTGAAAGTTATTAAAAAAATTAAAAGATCATTCGTGGTGTATATAGTTGAATTAAAAGACATATTTGAAACGAACTTTTTGTCTTGTTAAATTACTGATGAACCAAACAACTAGTCACCCAATTTTGATAAAAGATCATTTAAGCATTTAATTGGATTAAATCGAGAGTACCAATCAATTTCTTAGTAAAGTGATCATCCCATGTGACCTAGACGAAATTGCTTGGGTGCTAATAGAGAAAAAAATTTAAAAAAATTAAAAATAAATAAAACATGCAATACTTTATCATCATCATCATCCATATTATTTATAATATATTTTTTCTTTCTTAACAAGGAATGGAATGATGGGAATATGAATGGAATTATTATTCCCGCTTTATAAACATAATTGTTAAACCTAATCTAAGACTTGACTAGACTAATGCCTAATGTTATATCTAGATGGTTGATTACCTTAACAAATTTAGATTTCTACTTTTAGAACTATATGTATGTAATATTAAAACTAAATTGAATATTTTTTTAGGTCTTGGTAAGATGGTAGAATCTTTTTAGTTAATAAAATAGGTCCATATTCAAATGTTACTCTAAATAATTTTTTTGTTTTCATTTGAAGACATCTTTTTAACCTGATTAGATCTGGATTAAATGTGATTGGAGATCAACTAGATGAATCAAGTTTTGATTGGATCGAGTTAATTAATGTACTAGTCAATCTACTAACAAACCTAACCCGAATTCTTGGATCAACCCAGACGAGTCAAGCTTAATAACTATGTTTGAAGGCATTTTATTCAAAGAAATGAAATGGAAATAATAATAGCGTGATAATGGGAATGAAAATTAAACATAGTTTCATTCTTTAAGTAAATGGTGATGGAGACCTTATTTAAAGTAGCGTTTGGAAACGCGGTTGAAACCATATTTCCTAAAAATTTAAATATCTTTTTGCTTAAAATTAAATTTTTTTTTATGTTTTTGAATAGTTTTGATGTGCTGATATCAAAAATAATTTTTAAAAATTAAAAAATATATATATGTTATTTTGATGCACTTTCGAGCAAAAAATTCTTTGAAAAATAATCGTTACCACACTCTCAAACACCTTCTAAATTGATAAAGATGTGAATATAAAAGAGATTAAAGTATAGTCTTATCCATAAAGAGAATTTGAGCTAAAAGATAAATCAAGAATTTTGGACAAATATCAAATGGAATCCACATATATATTAGTTTCGAACTCAAGAACTAACTTCAAGTGGCACAATGAAAAAAGGATGTGCAGAGGCTCTCTTCTTCAACAATGAAGGCAAAAGAAATTAATTTGGTAAAATAACTCATATTTGCGTAGAGAATTAAGATAATGAGGTCATAAATGATTCTCTTGAGCTTTTTTTATTATAATAAACTTCACAATACATTTATAGAATTGTATGGTGAGTTTAAAAGTTTGATTTCAAAAATGTTGCTTTTAGAAAGATTAATTTTTTATTTTTAGAATATATTAATTTTTCAACGAAAAAAATAAATGATGGTTTCAAAGCTAAAAGAATTCGATGAAATCAAAATTGAAAATAAGCTTTTAAAAAGCAATGAAGAACTATTTTGCAAAATAAAAATTTCTAAACCTAATGTTTTACAAGTTGAGAATGATGCTTTCAATTATGAAAATAAAGTGCCGTATTCTCCAAGCTCAACTTGTTATGATTTGAAAAATTAATTAGAGAATATTAAGGGTCTATCGATTAATCTTTCAAAAATTGTTCAAAGAAATAAAATTTTGTCAAGATGTTTGAAAAAACAAATTTTGCAAAAAAAAAAAATATTTTTTTCAATTATAAATATTTTAAAAGATGTAAACACCTACAACTCTTTTATAAGAGCAATATATTCTATGAAACTTATTATCACTTGAAATTTATTAAGAAAAGAGAATCATATTGCTAATTCATATTCTTAGAAGTTAATTACTTTTGAAGTAATCAAATCAAAGCATCTCAAGGAGTTATTGATGATCATTTAAAAATGAGCTTTGTAAGATAAGCTATGAATGTGCAAATAAAAAAGAAAACATTGAAGAATGACAAATCTTTAGAGGAACCTTAAATTGCTCAAACCTAAAATGACTAATGAAATGATATGCAAGCCCCTCGTGATCTCACATTTGCTATAAAGAAGCTTAAAGGATTATCTCAAGATGCCATCATTGAAGGTGTCATAACCTAAAATTTTACAATTTATTTCCAAAATATCCTTCAAATATACAAAACAAAAAGGCTAAAAAAAGTTTCATTGATGTATTTCAGCTATTTATACACTAATTTCATAATTTTTTACTATTTTATTTGATATCTTAAAAAAAATCCAAAAACACAAAAGAAATCAGATATTAAATTAAAAAAGAAGATCAATGGTGAAACGCAAAACAAGAAAAAGAGAGACCAAAGTGAAATTTGGTTACTTGCTCCCCATGTAATTGAGAGAAAATGACAAACCAAATTTAGCAATAAATAGATAATAGATTTTGAGAGACAAGGGAGCGCGAGTGTGCAAAAGAACCTTAGCCACCATGGGTAAAAGGAAAGTTTGTGCAGAAAAATGAGAGTAGGAAGAAAAAATAAAAGAAAAAAGAAAAGACATTTTTCATCTTCTCCCATCTTTTTCCCACACAAAACAAAAGACCAAATCAAACCTTATCCACCATATTCTCACACACCCACAGTAGCCATAATAGCTCATGGTAGCTGTTAAGGGCCACCACAGCCCCCCCACTATAACAACATCTATCCTAACTCCTTCCTTTCTACTACGATGTTGAACATATAACTTATATCCTCTATATATCTCTCATTCAACCCCATTTCTAACAATACCAGATTCTCTTCATATCTAAACCCCTTAAAAAAGTTCTCCATAAAATGAAGCTAACAACCCCTGTATCATTATAGATTAAGGAGATAGAAAAACTACCATCAAAACTTCTCTACTCTATTTCTCTCGCATTTGACCTCTAAACATGGCACCACAACCACCATTTTCTCCCTTTTATAAGTACTATACAATCATATAAATCATGTAACTCAATGATCGCATATTCAAAAACTAGAGAGGGAAAACTGAACTGGTAAAGAAAAAAAAAGCTGGCATTGATGGGCTTTGATATCCCTCCACAGGTGGCGATGGGTGACATCACCAATATATGAACAAAAAGGCGGAATCCATGCATCTAGTGGGTTGGTCCACGCTCCTCCCATCCTTATATGATGAATGAAATGATGCGCCAATAATGGCAACCCTCTCCTGCGCATGGCTTACACGCGCCACCAATGTTGCCATTATTCCAGCCATTTTCAGCCATTCCTAGGCAATTTGAACAACTCTAAAAGGTCAATCGCAAACCCCAAATTAATTTTTAACATATTATTTAATTTTGGTTACAAATATTGGTTGTTTATAATGGTTTTGCGTGTGTGTGTCGATAATTTTGCACATGAATGTGATTTGTGAGTGGACATTGGATTTCTTGTCTTTAATTTTTTAGGATGATGTTTTTGCGTATGAATGTGCATCATAGATATATAGTTTGATTTTTAAAAAATATGGTAGCAACGTTTTCAAATTAAACAAGAAAAAACATAAACATAAAAAAATAATTGTGTGTTATTTGATGAATTATGACTTTTGTTTTTTCAAATAAAATTGTTTTGTTAAGCATGAACATGAATCAAAAAGTTGAACGGTGCCTTTGGCAATACCCTTTTGATTCACTTTTCTAGCATACAGTAAACTAGTCTTCTACCAACGAGGTCACCTTAAAGTGACAACATATGATTTTAAGAATAAAAAAACTATCGTGTTCTTTTTATCATCTTTATTTGTAAACTTGTCTTTGATGATTTTAGTGTGTTATGACATATTATCCCTTATTATTGCAAGTAGACTTGGACTAGGTCAACATGACTCCACAAAGACCTAATGAGTATAAGTGACGCTCTTAAGGTCTATTTTGGATATATTTAAAAGAACATGGTCAAAGCGTAATTTTTACCATCTATACGGGTCCAATGCCACTTTTAAAATCCTAAACCAACCAAGTCTTCTATTTTAGGGATTAACATAAAAAATTCTCATTCAAAATCCTAAATTGATGAAATTTTCTATTTTAGGGATTAATGTTGAAATTTCTTGTTTGAATCCTAAATTGATGAAATCTTTCTTTTTTAGGGATTACCGTCAAAATTTTTCATTATTAAAATAAATCAACAAAATCTTGTATTTTAGGGATTAACAGCAAACTTTTCAATGATTCTGTCATCACCCAATTTTGGGTTTCCCCTAAAATTATCTTTTTCTTTAATTTTTTTTTAAAAAAACTAGCAACTTTATAAAAGCAGTCTGAGAATTTTTTCAAATACATGGAGGAACCAAACTGACATTTTGGATAAAAATCAAGAACCCATTTATACTCAAGTTTGAAAGACAATGCAGATATAAGGTCAAATTAAATGATTATTTGATGAATTTGCATAAAAATTAAGTCTAAAGACTTAATTAGACTTGTAATAGGCCAATTTGAGTTAATCATCGACCCAAATTAATATTTGATTAACTTTAAGAATTAATTTTATTCAAATTAAAAGATTTAATTATGCAAGGACTTAATTAAACTTTTAATGGGTCAAATTAATTTTATTACGGATATAATTGGTGAAAAAATAAGTTTGGAAGCCTAATTTGAGCTTAATTAAGAAAACTAGATTTTTAAAAGATCAAATTTAATTTTTCTAAGTTCATTTAGGTGAAATTAGGGACAAAATTGCCATAAAAACAAAGTTTGAAGGTTAATTAGTGGCCAAATTAAAGAAATTAAGAACCAATGACCTTTTTGCAAAAGGTGCGTGAATTCAGGGACCTAATTCAACTGAAAATAAGGGTGAGATTAAAAAATTAAAAGTTTAAAGGTCAATTAGGGACGAGATTAAAAATATCCAAAATGAATGACCAAGATGAAAACGACATTAAACTCAGGGGATCATTTTAAAACTTGGCAGGGGTGAAATTGAATTAATTTTTAGAATCAAAATTCAATTGAGGACCTAATAGAATAAATTAAATATTTGAGGGTTAAAATTAAAAAAAAGTTAATGACCTAATTTAAGTCAAAAGACTAAAAAACAATGCATTTTGATGTTATTTTGACCATAACGACAAGTTTTTGATCAAAACGATGTTGTTTTGATCAATAAAAATAAAACAAATACTAGTATCAGATGACATGTCGTCTGACACTGTTTTGTCATCCCTTGTGTTTATATCAGAAAAGTTGCTCGTGAACCTACTTTTGACGGTTATTATGCTTCATCTCTCCTTCAAACAAGATAAAAGATACATCATCTTCACCCTTTGACTTTGTACTACATCCCCGTCCCTTTCTTTACCGGTTTGTAGTCCTGCAACCATTGCAATAAACAACTAAAACCTCTTCTTTCATCCTCTATAAATAGGGATGAATTCTGTGCAGAAATGGAGGAAAAAAAAAAGAGAAGCTAAAAAAAACCCCGGCACTAGAAAACAGAAGCAAAAAAAAAAAAAAACGCCCGCCTCAAACAAACCCGATTGCATTCTCAACCTACTACCCTTACCGAAAACTAAAAAATCTTCACCTTATAAGCACCCTTTACCAATCCCTTTCATTTTTTTTCCATCCAAACAAGCAAACAACATCCCCTTACCAATTCCACCATTGTTTTTCCCTTCCAGTGCAACTTCTCCTTCAACTTCCAGTAGTTCCTTCATGCCTCACACCAACAACTACTGAGAGCCACCTTGAGCTCCTTTACGTGTAGACCAACATCTGTAGCATCACCATAGTCACCACCACCAGCCATTACCTCACTACCACCATGAGTTAACACTATTTTACCTTTTCTAGTGCAACTCAACCACCAGGCTCACCTGCACCACCGTCGACCTCAACTTGGATCACCACACCACGACTAAAGCTCCACCAGCTAGCAACATCCCTTCTAGTCTAGGTAACTTTCCTTCTCCCTTATCTTTTAATCTAGTGTTACAACAAGCATACAAAATGTGAAACAATTCACATTCTACATAGGTTATCAATTTGATAACTAGGTTTACATGGGCTGGACTTAAACATAACCCATATAGCCAAGCTAGGTCTAGCATATTTATAAAAAAAAGAGAGAGAGAGAGAGAGAATATGCTCATTAGACCATCCATCAGCTTAACAAATCTTGTTTGACTAGGCCTGAGCCCAACCCAACCCAAACTTAAGGGTATGTTTGGCACGCCTTATTTTTCCTTAAGAGATAACGTCTTATATGAGTTTTTAGGACAAACACACCCTTAAGGCATTTTTAATGCCTCTGACTTTAGGCTAAGGGCGTGTTTGGCAAACACACCCTAAGTCTTTTCTCCTTGGTTTTAATTTGTTTTTATTTGTGTGTATAGCCAAATAGACCTTTAAAATTTTCAAAAAAAATCTAAAAAAATTTCAGGGATCATTTGAAATTATTTATGGGTCCCTCGCATGTTTTTTCAATAGTTTTTGCCTTATATCTTATTGTAGACTTACACTGTAAGATATGGACGAGGTATTAAAAATACATGATTTTTGTCTAGAATCCGGAAAAAATCCCTTATTTTAGAAAACACAAAAATATGTTTTCTTCAAAAATTTCATTTAATATTGGGTTATAGACTTACACTAAAAGATATGGATCTCGTGTTAAAAATATTTGATTTTTCTCCAAAATTTTAAAAACCTTAAAAAAAATCCAAAACATTCCTTCATTTTAAAAACATAAAAAATATGTTTTTATTTTTGTGCATATGACCAAATCCTAAAGTTTTTTCATGCATATCTTTTAAAAAAACAAAATTGCATTTTTATCATGTTTTAAATACAAAATGGATATCGTAACCAATTTAAAATTATTCTTTTGGCTTTGGCCAAAATATCAAAAATCCCACAACAATTATTCGGTTTAATATTCGGAGTGTTAGGATTTAACTATAGACTTTAATATTTTTGAATATAAAATTACATTGTAAAATATACTCTCAAATATTAATGATACAAAATAGAAAATAAATGTGATGTTAAAAATGTTTTAAGAAAATTCAACCAAATTCATCCTCTTAACCCCAAGACAATAAAAAATGAAAACTCGAATAAATAACAAACATGCATTAACAATCCATCATTTTGCATTCTTTTACATGTTTATCTTTTTGTATATATTCACATTGAATAAGTTCAATGAAGGGGGAACAAACATAAAACACATTTAAAAGCTTAATTTTCCTCAAAAGCCATCATTTGAATAAGGCATCAGAGATGACGAGAGAGCTCATACCTAGCATAATTATTGTGACAAGATAAACTCCTTATAAGGAGAAATGAATCAATTAATTGGCTTGCTTAACCTGACACTGTATTTTTTATCACTCACTACGAAGATGTCTTCTTTTAATCCTTTATCGACTGAGATCACCCTAGATGTACAGTTTGAATTCCAGTGACAAAGAATCAAACTACATAGTACTAGTATAAATTCCAATGTTGCAAGATAATACTTTTGGTTCTAGTTTGAATTCCAATGATGCAGAATCAAACTATTTGGTACTAGTTTGAATTCAAATGATGCCAGATAAAACTTATTATTTTGGTTTGAATTTAGTGACACAAAATCAAACTACTTAGTACTGGTTTGAATTACAGTAACACAAGATAAAATTTCTAGTACTAGTTTGAATTCTGGTGATACAAGATCAAACTTCTTGAAACTGGTTTGAATTCTAGTGATGCAGGATAAAACAAATTGGTACTAGTTTGAATCCAAGTGATGCATAATAAAATTACTTGGTTCTGGTTTAAATTCTAGTGATGTAAGTTAAAAATTCTTGTAGTGGTTTGAATTCCAGTAACGCATAATCAAATTGCTTAGTACTAGTTTAAATTCCAGTGATGCAAGATAAAACTTTCGGTACTAGTTTGAATTCTAGTGATACAGGATCAAAAATTTTAGTACTAATTTGGATTCGAGTGATACAAGATAAAACTTCTTGTTCCGGTTTGAGTTATAGTGACGCAAGATAAAAACTTTTGGTATTAGACTAAATTCCAGTGACATAAGATCAAACTTCTTGGTACTGGTTTAAATTCTAGTGATGCAAGATAAAACCTTTGAATAGGTATAGAAAAATTTAATGAGAGCTCTTTACAACTCAAATGTGAAAGCCTCATGATGACAATGTTCAACTTAGACTCGTTTGAGCTTTTGTTTGGCTTGAAAGTAGAGAAAAGCTTTACCTGATAATAAGGTTGAATTTCCTAACAAAAAAGTTGAATTTTTTATTGCAGGGTTTGACTAAAGAAGTCCTTCTTTAGGATTATTCTCAAGAAAAATTCACTATTAAAATAATTTAAAAATCATGCAACTTAATAGATTTGAAAGTTAAGAATGACAAGTGATTTCATTGTCTTAATTTTTTAAGAAAGGTATTTCATGATAACGTTAAAAGGTATACTTGTAACAACAACTTATTATAATTTTGTTTGGAAGGCTCACCTTTTAGGGCTAAGAGGGACGTATAAATTGCCCATTTTAAAAGCTCACCCCTTTGGTTTTGGAATTCTCGATCATTAACATTGGCTTGATTAAATTTTGTTAATGCCTTTAATGCTTGCTATGAGTTTTCCTCCTTGTGTTTCCTTTTCTTATTAATGGATGTGTATGGTTCATTCATTATGCTAGTTCAACCCTATTAGCTCTACTTTCAGTTGTCTTCTAATATAGTTTAAGGATGTCCCTTCAACATTTCTTATATTTATCATGAAATAACTACTAACTCTACCCATTGATATGTGTTAAAGTTTTTTATATCATTATTTTGTTGGCTATATGATTGATATGAATGCCTTCAAATAACACTTCCCACAAATAATCTAGTTATGTCTTCCCAATACCCAAGATGAGGCATACATGCATCATCATCATCAATAATTATTTTGAACAACATTGCTCCCGGTAGATTTAGCCACCTTTATGAGGCACACCTACATCACTTCATCACTTATTCTTTTAGATAAAGTTACCCCTAACAAATCTTATTGTGTTTATCTTTCCATTATCCATCACGAAGCATACATGTATTATCATCATATATTTTTTCAAACAGAGTTATCCCTAGCAGATCTAGTTGTGTTTATCTTTCCATTAACCAACACGAGGCATACACACATTCTCATCATAGATTCTTTCAAACAAAGTTGCCTCCTAGCTAATTTGGTTGTTTATCTTTCTCTTAACCATCATGAGGCACACTTATATCATTTTCATCACAAATTATTTCAAATAGATTTTCCCTTGATTAGTTTGACTATTTATCTTTCCATCATGCACCATGAGGCTCAAACATCATAATCATTATCGCCAGGAACTTTGCAAATTCAGTCAATTACAATTTTGTTTAAAAATCATCCTTTTTTTGTTTTGGAGTCATGTTGTAAATTTTAATGATTGTATTTATTCAAGTCAATTATTGAATTGAAATCATTAAAATGTGATTTTGAGAGTATTTTCATAAAAATAAGACTCCTTTGGTAAAGAGCCCAAAACATGTCATTCGATGCAAGGATAAAATTTTTATGTATTTTTTTGACAAAAAAACAAGGTATATGCAAGTTAGGATTGTAAGAAAGAATGATCTTTTATGATTTTGGCTCATTTTTCTTAGAAAAAAATGAAGACATTTTCCGATAATTGAGCGCTCTTTTGGAAAGGAAAGGAAAGGTTGGATTCCAAATAAAAGTTTGGGCTTTCAAAAAGAGCAGTCTTACTTTGCATTATGTTGATGACTTGATTTCATAAAGAACAATATCCATCACATAAATAGGTCATGATTTTTCTTGAAAACATCTTTTTATTATCTTTTTAAAGGCTAAAACTTATCAATTTAAACAAACTATTTTTTTTTTTTTAGAAATGACTTTTAAAAGCACATAATGTATATTGAGGCTTGTGTTTAAAAAAGAATGAGATATTCATAAGGCTTAAACAATGTTTAAAGGTTCAAAGACATAGAATCACTTATTGCATGTAAACATTATTTACGCTCATCGCTTTAATTTTGACATTTCAACAATTAATCTCACTACAACCTTAATTCTTTAATTTTTTTTCATGATTTTTCATTTGATATCTTTTCTTCAATTAAGGACGCTTTAGAGAGCTTTATTTTCCCTTTTACTTATTGATCATTTTCTTGATCTTTTTTGTGACACTTTTATCCCTTTTAACATTTGCTTTACTTGGAGAATTTTAAAAATTTTCCCATAGTGTAAAGGCTGATTTTATTTTGAGTTATTATCCAAGAAAAATATTTTAGGCTCAAATGAAAACTACAAAGGATGACCTTTCTTCATTTTAAAACCAAATTTATCCACATTGATAGATCTTAGCTTTATTCAAAATCATTGTTGACTACGAAAACCATGAAATTAATCTTACAAAAGAAGTGCGCTTTTTATCATCACTTATATCATCAAATCAATTTTTATAAGCAATATTTTCTTTTTTAAGGTTCGTTGGAAGTAAAAAGAGTAATTTTAAGGTTTTAAAATATATAATATCAAGATTTTATCCTTTCAAGGTTCATTGAGAGTGAAAAAAAAGTTTAGGATTCATAGAATAAGGTTAGCCCCCAGTGTTTTCTTGATCTATCTTGGAATTTGACAAAACAATTTGAGCTTGCTATTATATTTATCCATTTTGGATGAAAATGAAGTATTAAATATTACATCATGAAAACATCTATTGATTTCAAAATAGTAATTAGTCATTGAAAAATGCTCACTTTATTAAAATATGTGATATAGCCTTAAAATTCATTAAAGACAATAAAGTCTAAAAAAGGTATGGTGACCGTATTTGCAAAGTTAAGATACCCATTCTCCGATCTTCACTACTTCTTCAAAAGTCAATTTTAACCTCTTTATTCACATTCAACTACAAGGTCCTACTCATCATTAAGATAGTATCCTTATCAACTAGCCCAAAATCTTTTAGGAATTATTCATCATTTTCTCTTCAAATGATAACTATCTGTTCTACATCAGGTTGTTGATATGCTTCTAAAATTCTTGAAAAAGATCAATGTAATGACCCATGATTCTTTCATGACATTCATAGTTAGCATTTTTGTTGTACCATTCACTATCTATTGAGTACTCATCAAGTGTTGGTAGATATCGATGAGAGTAACTAGAAAGAAATGCTACAGACATTTTCTTTTACGACTTGAACCTTGTGTGTCTTGCAGGTTATGATATTCAGGTTTAAATAAGTTTGTTGAAGGTGTTTAGGATACTTTGTTTTATACTAGAGAATACAACATATTATAAGATGGAAAAGGTGTATCAATGGTTGAAATTTGTGGTGTTTGATATTGTGATGATACGACAAAGATTTTGTGTCATGTTTTTGAATGTTCATTCTCAATTCCTAAAGGTATCATCACATCTTCCTAAAGGTATCATCACATCTTGGATCTTCCTTTCATTAAAAGCTCGTTCAACTCTTTCACCATATCTGAGAATTGCTTTGAAATATTGCAAATCATACATCCTAAAATAATATTGCAAATCATACATCCTAAAATAAAAAGACTCGAAAGTGTTCATAAAGATAAAAATCATTTCATTTTCAAACAAATAAAAGTTGATTTGAATGCGAGTATTTTTCATTTTTGAGCATGTTATTTGAAAGTTCTAATGACTCTATTCTCAATGCTTTAGAAGGCTAATTAAAAAAATCAGTGGATACTATTTTGGTAAAAATTGTGGCCAAATCAATTTATTTATTGACTTTGGCTCAATCAAAACCTGTGTATTAACCAAAAAATTTGATTTTCCATCACTAAAATTCAAACCGGTACCAGAAGTTTTGTCTTATGTCACTGAATTCAAATCAGTACCAAGTAACTTGATTTTATGTCATTATAATTCAAACTAGTACCAAAATATTTATCTTGCATCACTAAAATTCAAAGTAGTACCAAGAAGTTTGATTTTGAGTCAACCAGTAGTACCAAGAAGTTTGATTTTGAGTCATAACAATTCAACCTTGTACTAGGATTTCAACCTAAGTAGGATTCCAACCCCATGTCCAATTCTATTATAAAAAGACTTCAATCTAGCAATGATTATATCTTTGACATATCATGGAAACCATGTAAGTCATAACTAACCTTTGAGTTGGTTGATCCTTAAAACGAACAGGCATTTCTATGATCACCTTTTGTTTTGACTATTTGCTAACCTTTCAAAAACACCATCTTTTCTTTATAAGTTTATTAAACAAGTTTATAAAAAATTATTTTTTTATATAGACTTTGTACCATAAGCATTTTAAAAAAAGCGCAACTGTCATAACCTAAAATTTAACCTCTATTTCCAAATTATTTTTCAAAAATCCAAAAAAATAAAAAGAATTCGACATGTTTCAGCCGAATACACACCCATTTCATAATTTTTTTACTATTTTTCTCTTGTTCAAATCTTTTTTAAAAAATCAAAAACATAAAAAAATTAAATTAAAAAAAAACTGGTGGGATGACAATAAAATATTTAAAAAATTAAATTTACATTAAAAATTGGTGGGATGGCAATAAAATCTTCCAAGGATAGCCATAATGCCAACCCCACACTAAGCACAATCAATGGAAGCCAATCAGTAACAGTGGAGAATAAGATGCCTTTTATCTTAAACTATAGTCGCAATCCAAATTTTCTCTTGTTTGGCATTCATTACAGAAATACGTTCAGGAGGAACATTAGATTTCTATCTGATATAAACACGAACAGGTATCATTCCCTAACTAGTGTACTGTAAAATATTAAAAGGAATCAAATTTGGGACAAAACAGAAGTTCAACCATGCAGTAGGATACGAAGGCCATCAACATTTACCAAGTTCTAACTATAACCAGGAAAAACAAGTTCAGCATCACACAATTGCAGACAACGGACAGTTACCAGGAACCAACAGTAATCAGAAACGCTAGCTTTCATTTAGACAAGAGAAGGGTATTGCTTAGCTTGCTGGCGAACTCTTTTCTTGTACTCTGCAGCATCCTGCATCGAATCAAAGTACATTTAGAATTCAGATTAAGTTATGGTAATACTATACCAAGTGCAAGAAACTCTGCGCCCTTGTTCACACAAATTGACCTCTCTGCAAATGGAAACGGCACCCATGAACCCTCGCCATTTATGGCTACAATTTTCAACAAATTAGAAATTATTATCCCCTACTAACCATCTAGCAACTTTTCATGTACTTTACCATATCTCATATGTTTATCTGATAAAATTGGAACAGGTCTTTTCAACAACAAAATCTACACAGCACTATCCAGAAGAAATTTGATACCCAATGAGCTTGCAGGCAGGGTTCTCAATGCCCATGGCCAGAACAAGTGTTTTTTCTACCTCACCGATAAACATTTAGCATTTCTTTTCTAAGGTATTTCAATATTTCTCACATGCTGGGTGAAGCAAGGAGAGTTACAATTCTAATGGCAAGAACTTGATAAGGTAGAACCAGAAAAACTTTAAACAAAGATCATGGTTCACCAGATCAGAACACATCATTTAACAATGCATGCTAAACAACAGTTCAGAAATTACATTAATATATATATATATATATATATGATAGAGCCCTTCTATACCATGTCAAACAAATTTTGACCTAAAAAGCTCGAAGGCTCTTCCAGATTTTCTAGACAGAAAACCAGAGAATTATCCTAGAGATGGAAGAGCAAATTTTCAAAAGTTGGCATACCTGGATAAACAGATGATAACCTTCAGTTTGGGCAGGATCAGCAGGATTTGGCTGGTCCAGCAAGTCCTGGATACCCACAAGAATCTGCTTCACTGTGATGGCTGGTCTCCATCCCTATACAAACCACCATAAGCAGAACAAATCCCATAACATAATTAACCTATAAAACTGGAACAATAATCAAAGGCAACAGAAGATACTTACACTGTCCTCGTTAAGGATTGACAAGCAAACAGTTCCAGATGGATATACATTAGGGTGGAAGAAACCCTGAGGAAATTTACACTTTGGTGGCTTGCTAGGATAATCTTCACTGAAGTTGAGTGTAAGAGGAAAATAACCACCTTCCCAATCAGTCTGCAAAATTACATGAATTATAAAATCAATCCCAACAGGTGATATATACATCTACCCTATTTATCTTCTTTTTTTCCCAGACACTCAAAAAAAAAATAAGTAAACCATCATATAATATGAATCAAATATGACTTGATGGCTGACATTGGATTATCCATTTACCAGAAAAGAACAACAATAATAATTAAAAGAAAAAACAGTGGATGGTGCAAGCCATAACAAATGAAACAACAAGCAACCAGAAGGTAGACCAAACTTTTAGCTTTACAACATTCAAAAGCAGAAAATTGATCAGAAGCACGAAAGCAACTGAACTCATAATGGACAAGAGTGTTCACGAGTACAACTTATTTTGTCAAATATTCAGATGCCTTCAATGTGATATCTATAGCCATAGAAATTAAACTTCTACTGTTCAGAATAAACAACAATATTTGAGATGAATTCAAAGAACAGATCTCATCATGCAAAAGAAACAGAGAGGATAAGAAAAGGTACTGATAAATTGACAGGCACAGCAGCAATTCTCAACCAGGTAAGTTGCATCTGGCTGTGAAAGTCCATGCCAAGATAGAGAAGACAAGTTAAGATCACTGGGAATTTCATAAGATGAGATTCAAATTTGTATAAGCAGGGACTGGATTCAATCCAATAACAACACTGTTACAACTTTGAAAAAAAAAAACAATCAGGATAAATACTCCAGATTCTAAATGCTTTAACTTTACTAATCAATAGAGCAGGAGAATGACTGAATAATAGGAAGCTAGCTAGATACTCAAGATTCTAAATAGAACTTGACATAATCCAGCTAATTAAAGAATGTCAAATACCTTTCAAAATTGCCACAAAACTTTCAACTTTGATAGATTACAACTTTTTTTTCCCAGTAGTTTATCAACAATCTTAAAATCTAACATCCTTCATCTTGGGGCAATGAAACATCATGGTTTATAAGTTGTGGCATAAAAAGTAAAATTTAATGACACATCACGTAGAGAACAGGCCTGGCAACTTAAATCTTACAGATGCCTGATCAACTACCTCACCTCCAGTTTATCTCGCCATTATACTTGAACTCAACCATTTGATTTAAGTATCACCCTATGCATGACACCGCCTTAACAAAAAGAAATAAATAAAATTTAACATGATCAAGGCACAAAATCCTTGAGACTAAGCTATAAGTAATTTTAGCCTCTGAATGCTATAATTGTTCTTGCTTCTCGGGATACAAACCAGAACTAGATTGGGAGAGTCAAGAACAGTAAATATCTTATACAAGCAAGAAAACCCAAAATAGAAAACAAGAACAAGCTAATTAAAACGAGAAATCAAAATTGACAGAAAATTACGATGGGAAGAACCTACACCAAGTTTTCCAGGGATTGTGCAATGCCAGACCATCAAATTTACTGTTCCATCTGGCTGTGTCTCTGGTTTCGCCACAAAACCCTAAAAATTTAACCAAAATCAACACACAAGAAAACACATGGTTGTAAACTCATAAACGAAGGGGAAAAAACATAAAACATATAAAAATGAAAGAAAATAGAGAGGGAAGGTCTCTGTTTTTCTGTGTGCGTGTTTTACGGACATGAGGGTGGTTTTTGCGCCAGGACTTCCTTTCCTCAGCAAGACGACCACGTGCGATGCCACCTGACATTAGTGTCTCTCTCTCTCTCTCTCTCTCTCTCTCTCTCTCTGTGTTTTTGTTTCTCTCTCTCTAAAAAGCCTCCTGCTAGCTCCCTGTGTTTGTGTACAGACTCAAATGGTTGGAGTGATTTTATAAATAGCAGAGGCAGAGACTGCGAAATTTCTCTCGTCGAGACTGCAGGCTCCTGCTTTTTTTATTCTTCCAAACATGCCCCTACTGCACTGTGAGGGAAAGGGAACGTTTGATCATCAGGATGGAGACCGACTGTACGGTCCAGATTTGCTCGGCATGGGCTTCTTCGTTCCTGTGCGGTGTGATTGGATAATATTGTTTGTCCTTTTTATGTTTTTGTTTGTATTATTATTAACTTTTAAAAGCACAAAAAAGATTTTCTATTTTTGTATTATATAAAAAATATATGTGTCTTGGCGTTAAAACAACGCAACTATTGTGTTTCTCACGTGAAGAATTTAATTTTGTGGGCGTGTATTGTCACTTTGAAAAGTCACGACCATGCTTTTCTAGAGCAGCCTTCCACAAAGAATTTTTTTTTAAAATTATTTTTTTTAAAATAATAAAATAACATGTTTTAAAAAGGTTTTGATGAAATAATATAGTTTAACACATGTTGTTATTAGTCGGAATATTGACTTTATAAGAAATCATGGCTGGAATAGCTATTCCTATCACAAATTTGGAAGAAGAGACAGAAAGAAATCAAAAGAAGAAGAAAAGAAAAACCATAGAAGAATAAAAAGGGGAGAGAAAAAAGAAATAAAAAAAATATCTATAATGTCATAATCGAAAAGAAAAGAAATATAGTTTTGATGATAATTTAACACTGTTATTCTCAATCTTGATATCTGTCATACCATGTTATTTCACCAAAAAAAAATTCTCAAACTGTGTTATATATCAATTTAAAAAACAAATAGTGTTAACAAGCAAAAATACCCTTCAACAAATTGGTATTGACTTTGTTCTAAAAAAAGATGATGGCATGACAAGTGTATTGATTGTTTTTCACCAAAGTTATTTTTATCCTACTTGGCCTGTAACCCAAGCAAGTAAATTTGGATTGATCCATATCAATTGAAAAAACAATTTTATTTTAAAAAATCAAATAATGATATTATCATTGTTTTTTTTTCTAAATAAAATTGAGTTTTGATCAAGTCACAATTGACTTGTGAAGTTGTCTATGTTTTATCGAGTCAACTCTCACGTGGTTTTCTTGAAATATAACTCAAGCTAGATCCTGGATCAATCTGTTGGCCTAGGTTTAATAACATTGACTTTTATAGCATATATGGTTGTAGTTGTGGTAGCTATAATTGTGGCACTGTATGATTTGTATTAGTTCTATTAGATTATGTTGCTTAATGTATATTTTTTAAAATAAGTTATTTTATATTATTAGAATATTCTAAGAAAATTATTTTTATGAAATAAATTATTTTTTCATATATAGTTTTGAATAATGGCAATAAAATGAGAAAAGTTTGATGTTCATAATAAAGGTGGTGATGATAGTGATAATTATGATGACTATATTAATGATGACTACGATTGTAATATTTGTGATTAATGGTAATGGTAATGATCATAAGATGATGACAACAATGATAAAATGATAGTTATTTTAATAATAAGGTGGTAGTGGTATTGAAATTTTATGATGGGATGATGATAAAATGACGATTGTGTTGGTATAAGATGTTGGCTAGTGGTGATGGACAACGATAATGGGGTGGTTATAAAGGTGGTGGTGGTGGAGTGTAATGATCCCAATTTATTTTTACTTGTAATCAACATGTTAAATAGTGATTTCTAAAAATGAGGGATTTTTTTTCTATTTTTTACCGAAATTTCAGTAGAGTTTCTTTTAATATATAATGATCTCAAGTGTTGACATCATACAATTTACTCAATCCAATCTCAAACATCAATTCAACTTATCTAGAAATTTCATCTCATCATTTTAACTTAATCAATTTAATATAATAATAAAACGATAAGAGAATTTAATTACCAAGGAATGTCACAAATACGCGCACAGCATGGCAGGACATCGAGGTTAAGGAGTCACAACCTAGTTGTTTGGACTGGTCTTATTTGAAATTCCAAGGTAAGGGACTTGATGCGATCCAACCATCAAAGGATCCATTGGAGATTCCAGTTGGTCCAATTACTAGGCTTAGGGCTAAGAAATTCAAAGAAGCTTTCAATGGACTTCTTAAAGATACATGGGGTAAGGTGGACTTTAAGAGGATTTGTAATAATAAAGAGCAAGCCTTGATTAATCTGAGTCATATTCAAGAGGGGCTTGTTGGTGGAACCAAGACCATTACACAAGGATTGGGAGAAGAAGATTAGATTCGGACAGTTTAACCTTTTCTTACTCTTTTGGTCATAACTAGAGCTACAGATCGAATTTTGATGTGATTCTAGTTGGGCTGGAAACTAGACTTCCATACCTTTACAACGGTATATGGCACGCCTTCTAATTCATTAAGACGAGAGAGAACCATCCATTTTAAGTTGGGCTTTACTGCTGGCAGACAGAATACGAAAACAACGAACTTGTCTTATTTAATTAATTGGGCTATCAAACTTTATTTATTTTGAGAGGAGACAACTTGTTTGGGTTTTAGACTTGTTTATTTTGTTTATTTTAATTAGTTTGGGCTAGTTTTAGTTTGGGTTGATTATTATTTAAATTGGGTTTATATAAGATCCATTAGAAAAACTAGGGTTTTGGCTTAGAGTTTAAATACACTTTAAGGATATTTTTAGGTCAGACTTTTTATAATATTTTTAGCATTGTAGCCGACTTTTGGTTGCTCAATCTTGGTTCTTGATTGAACTTTCAACTTTTCAAAGAATTGACCATTCTTTGTTGTGAATTTATACTTCTTTTACTCGTCTCCAGGTGTAGATGTTGTGATCGAGTTAGTTTATAGTCTTGTTGCCTTGGAGCAAGTCTTCCATTGTGATAAGCTCATTCAAATCTCAACAAAATTGGGTTAGATTGATCTTGGGGTCGCGAATACCATTAAATTCCGCTAGAGTTCGCATCAGTTGGTATCAGAGCTGATCTAATCACAGGTTATATCCTTCAATTTGAGTCTTTATTGTTTCTTGTTTGATTCTTGATATATTTGGCCACCTATATATAAAAAAAATTAAAAAAAATTAGGGATCTTACTTTTTATTGCTTTGTTGAACACTTAATCATAAGTTAGTGTTCTTTTGATGCTTTCTTGATCAAAATTGGCATCCAAACCTAAGTTCTTGATTTTGTTTTGTTCTTGCTGAAATATATATATATATATATATATATAAAGGAGAAAAGAAAAGGAGGCTTGATCTTGAAATCTTGATTGCTACCGAAAAAAACAAAAAAAAACAAAAAAAAATCACTTTTTTTTGGCCGAATACATGCTTGAGAAAACCTTGATCATTGGGAAATTGGTTAGTCGTGGTTCGTGAATCTTTTTGTAGTCTTGTTTGTGTTTCTTGAAAATTTTGGTAGTTTAGTTGATTTTCTTGAGTTTCTGGAATTTTCTTAAATTAAATCCTTAATTCTTGATAATTCGTAATTGTTTAGCTCTTTTCTTATTATTTTTTTTCGTGTCTTCAAATCGTCATATTATTCGTACAAATTTGCATTGCTATTCGTGAATTTATCATCGAGTTTTGTTTTGTTAGTTTCGTAATTTCTTACTTCTAGAATCTATATCAAATTTATAAATTCACTACATAGTTGGTTGCTTTTTTTCTGAATTGTTGCTAAGTGATTTCAAGAACTAAAGAAAGGCAATTTTAGTGGAAAAATGAATAGGGAGCATATTCGAGTGAAAAGCCTATAAATTTGTGTGAAACACGAGTGTGTGAGGTGTTATTTTTATTGCTAACGATTTTCGTGCAGGATTAAAAAAAAATCTTCTAATAGTGTGCCACAGAAGAATGGTGAAATCCAAGAAGATGGGCTTTTGAGAATACAACAACAGATGGAATTTATGTTTGGTGAGCTGATGACTAGGATTGAAAAATTAGAGACTAGGTCTGATGGAGGGCGTAGTAAAAGGGGTAGAGAAGCTAGGAAGGAGGAGAGTGTTGCTGGAAACTCTGCAGATGAAGTCGAGGATGATCTTAACCGTGGTGGTGGGTTCCGTACACATAGGGGAGAGAGGTATGAGAATCGGTCAAGGAGGGGACATATTCGACCACATTGGGATTTTGAGTATAGAGGGGATTTTGATGATCTGGGAGATATAGACCGAAATTTGGGTAGTATTAAGTTAAAAATCCCAGCCTTTAAGGGAAAAACTGATCCGGAAGCTTATTTAGATTGGGAAAAAAAGGTGGAGATGATTTTTGACATCCATAGGTACTCTGAAGAAAAGAAGGTTAAGTTAGTTGTAGTGGAATTTACTGACTATGCCATGGTTTGGTGGGAGAGATTGGTGGTAGAAAGAAGAAGGAATAGAGAAAGACCAGTTAGCACATGGGAGGAGTTGAAGACAATAATGAAGAAGAGGTATGTTCCTAAACATTATTATCGAGAGTTGTTTAATCGTTTACAAATGATTACACAGGTTAATAAGAGTGTGGAGGAGTATCAGAAAGAATTAGAAGTTGCTATGATTAGAGCTAATGTTAATGAAGATGAGGAAGTTACTATGTCTAGGTTTTTGAATGGCTTGAATAGAGACATAGCTAATGTTGTGGAGTTGCAATCATATGTTGATTTGGAGGAATTAGTACACTTAGCTATTAAGGTTGAAGGACAGTTGAAAAGGAAGGGTAATACACAATCTAGAGCTTATACGGGGTTTTCTTCGGGTTGGAAGATGAATTATAAGAGAGAGGGTAGTGCGTCATCGAAACCTTTGGTGACTTCTAAAGTTGCCGAACCTACCTTCATGAAGAAGCAGGTTTCGACCAATGATAAAAAACTTAAGGGAGAAGTTCAACCAAAGCGTAATCGTGATATAAAGTGTTTCAAGTGTCAAGGATTGGGTCACTATGCATCAGAATGTGCAAATCATCGAGTTATGATTCTAAGGGATGATGGAGAGATTGTGTCCGCTAGTGAGGAGTCTGATTGTGATGACATGCCCCCACTTGAGTATGCTAGTGATTTAGAGTATGCTGTTGGTGATAAAGTTTTGGTGATTAGAAGGTCACTTAGTGTTCAGACTAAGGAGGATGATGTGGAGCAACAAAGGGAGAACATCTTCCATACTAGATGCCTAATCAACGATAAGGTATGTAGTATGATCATTGATAGTGGTAGTTGTACTAATGTTGCTAGTGTTACTTTGGTTAGAAAGTTGGGATTGAATACCATAAAGCATGAGAGGCCTTATCAACTTCAATGGTTGAATGAATGTGGTGTTGTTAGGGTGAATAGACAGGTGATGATTTCTTTTTCAGTAGGCAAATATAAGGATGAAGTGTTATGTGATGTTGTGCCTATGCATGCTACTCATCTGTTACTAGGGAGGCCTTGGCAATTTGATAAAAAAGCCAAGCACGATGGGTTTAAGAACAGGTATTCATTAGAGAAGGATGGAAGGATTTATACACTTGCCCCACTCTCACCAAAGCAAGTGTATGAAGATCAAATTCAATTGAAGAAGGGTTATGAGGAAGAGCAACATGTTTCGGCCAAAGTGGAGGAACAAAAAGATTTGGCCAAAATGGAAAAACAAGCTGAACAACATGGTGAGGATGTGAGGAAGAGAGAAAAGAGAGTGAGTCATGAGTTGAAAACAAAAGGGAACAAAGTTTCGGCCCTTAGGACATTAGGGGAGGGTCATGGCCAAGAACAAAAAAATGAAAAGAAGGCCGAGAGTGGAGAGAAAATGAGTGGAGAGAAGAAAGAAAGGGTGAGAAAAGAAGAGTGTGTAGAAAAAGTAGGGAAACACCTTAATTTTTTTGCAAAATCTAATGATCTTAAACATGCCTATCTTTCTGACTTGCCTATGATTTTACTTGTGTATAAGGAGGCATTCTTTAACTCAGATGATTTAGATTCTTGTGTTCCTAGTGTTGTTAAAGTTCTTTTGCAGGAATTTGAAGATGTCTTTCCGGATGACATTCCTAGTGGTTTGCCGCCAATTA
>Ga0325411_1000317_pt1 | contig 49401 bp, 23 predicted proteins | sample PopdelMetagenome_13_FD_206181 | JGI IMG/M metagenome (GOLD analysis project Ga0325411, IMG submission 206181) | Populus deltoides microbial communities from Bellville, Georgia, United States - Xylem-PdIQD-R4 | ecosystem: Host-associated > Plants > Phyllosphere > Stem > Wood/Secondary xylem...
TAAGTTGACAAAAGGCTTCTGTATTGTAGTATGTCTTTCCCAATAATAAAAGGAACACATGGTATGTGAAGAAGCGAAGGCACCCTGTGGGGCATATACAGTAGCCATTCCTTTTGTTGCCTGCATTCTTCCCATGAGGAGAGACGCATAATGAGCTCCTGGTATTCACTTGTTCAGGACGTTTGTCGCATAGCTGCAGACAGAATAGGAATATATATATATATATATATATATATATATATATATATGGCGAAGAAAATGGCCCAAGTGGAACAACCATTTAACAACTGGGGCTAGTCCGAGTGTTTGGTGAACTGGATCTCATAATTTTCTCCGAAAGATTCCCAAATGAACCGAGTCTACTTGAGGCCACTGCAATTGGGACAATGCTAAATGGCTCCCAACAACATAAACATAGTTCTAATCGTCGTGTATAGACTCAAAAATGGAGGAAAAGCCTTCTTAAGCATGGTGATCGTCCCGTGCACAGGTTCCTTGTTCAACGAATACAAACCGACTAGCTATTTGCACTGAATAAATCTTTGGGTAAGTCTCAATTTGCATTAATAAGGTTTATGTGTTTTCTCCCTTCCAAATCTTTCTATTTCAGTAAACTTGATCTCATAATTTTTTTTTTTTAAAAAAAACTAAGGCTCCGTGCTTTACTCTAAGCCAAGGCTGTGGATTTCTATAATGTAATTACATTATTTTTTTCCTCCATGTAAAAACCAAGAAAATTCAAATTTTGGGGGGTGTTTTTTTTTTTTTTAGCAAGGTTCATTTAACATTTTCAAATTTATAGCTGTTAAATAAATCTTTTTACTTTTTAGTACAATAAAAAAATTTAATTACTCTTAAAAAGTTAAAAAATATATATAATTAGCTTAGCATATACGAGCTTGTTAGTCTTTTCATATTTTTTAAAATAATTAAATGACTAAATTACTTTTAAAAACAAAAATTATTAAACTTACTATCAAGTGCTTTTTTATCTTTTCACTATGATTTTTTTTTGTTATAAATATTGTTAAAAAAAATAGTTAACACATGCATTGCTCGTGTTAGCACATTGGTTATATCCCCTTCAAACAGTGCGTACGACATCACCAAGTAGCTAAACACTGGCTTTAAGGGTGATGTTGGAATCTCCTTGACATCCCCTACATGACTAGGCGGTGCATGAAGTCAATGGACCACTAATTTTGCATCAGTAACCTTTTTTATTTTCGTTCTCCTCTTTGGTTTTCACGTCAAACCTTACAATTTTTCAAAGTAGCCTCTCAAATTGTTTTTTTTTCAAATTTAGTTCATGTTCTTTTGATTACTATTTATTTTATTTGAAAAGATTTATAAAATTGAAATTGTTTTTCAATTTCATCCTTCAATTTTTTTTCATCTATTATATTTAGTTTTCATTCTTTTAATCGTTATTTCTTATATCATTTTCTTGATTTATTTTATTTTTCAATTTCATATCTTTTATTTTATTTCATTGAATTTTTATACCAGATTTGGTTCTTATTTTATTGATTGTTATTTTTTTTTTATCTTTTTCTTGATTTATTATGTTTTTCAATTTCATCACTTATTGTTTTATATCATTTAATTTTTATACCAAATTTGATTCTCATTCTTTTAATTATTATTTGTTTTGTTTTTAAATTATGGATGATTGAGAATATATTTTTGTGGTTTTTTTTTGGTTTGTCTTTTATAGGGTTACTCGATCTCATAACCTAGGTAACGAATTCTAAAGATTAGCTTAGTTTTACTTTTGTCTTTTTCTTTTGTTCTTTTTTAAATTGATTTTTTTTTTCAATTTCATCATTTGACATTAGGTTATTAGACCTTCAACTCAGTGAGTTTTGTCACTTTCCTTTCTATGTGGTTATCCTAATCTCATATCCCGAGTCATGGGTTAGTCGAGTTGACTTGTTTTTTTAACTTTTTTTATGGATTTTTTTTCTAGCTTGGACTTTCATTATTTTGTTTGATTGAGAGTTGACCTCTATTTTTTTTATTCAATTTATTTTGTATAAGGTTATTCTGTCCTCACAAGCGAGCCATGAGTTTGCATGCTGATTAGAGTTAGGTTTTTTTGTCCATTTTTAATTTTTTTTTCAATTCATCCTTTAACATTTAATCTACTAGCTTGTAATTGAGCTTCAATTTTTCTTTTCTCTTTATGTGGTTATTTCGTTCTCATTAAATATTTACTTTGTTATTAAATAAGTCATTGATACATTTTAAGAATATCTAGAAGATATATTTTTTGTAAAATTGACAAGCATTATACAATGTCTAATGGAATTATCATAGAAATATAATACTTATATATATATATATATATATATATAATGTGAATAGTGAACATTAATTTTTCAAATTTGTATTTGTAAATTAAAGCAATATATGAAAATAGAAAACAACTCATTGAATCAGACATGTGTTCATATTATATTACCTTAATTTTTCATTTCATTGTATTATAATATAAAAACTAGAGGCTAAAATGTTGAATTATATTTAAAATATAGTAAAATAGATGATGTCATTCTATGCCACTTGTTAAGTATTATTCTAAAAGGTGTGGGTTTTTCACTATGCAAAGCTCTACAATTCATATTCCTCTTACACATTAGTGTAGATGGGCTGTGTAAAATTTTATGTTTTTTCAATTTGGTCCTTAATTATTATTATTTTGCGATTTAGTCCTAATTGAAGACCAATTGATTTAGATTTCTTATGAAAAGATGAGATTGAAAGAAGAGAGATCAAAATGAAAAAGGCATCAAACATGGGTGGCATTCCATAAGTTTTTTAAAAGACGCACTTTGGTTATTGAACTTTTAAAATCATCAAATTATACAATTTCAGTACCTTAATTTCAGTACTTTAGTACAAAAGTTTATTTTTGTTATTTTTAGTTCCTAGTTGAGAGAGGAGATAGAGAGGTCGTCAGATTCCCGCGGTAGAGAAAGAAAAATATCATTGACATCAATTTAGGCCACCAAAATGAATGATATTTATGTGAAAGTATTTCATTTGATGAAGGGAGTTTATATTAAGTGGTTTTTTTTACCTTTAAAGTTCATGAAAAAATAGATCTGAGCTTGGGTTGATTTTTAGATTCCGATTGATTTCGGTTTTTAGGGCGGCCTTTTGAGGTCATGGATAGGTTTATACGTTCCTACAATGTTTAATAGGTGTTTTGGGTAAAAAAAAAAAAAAGGTTGAAAAATAGGTTTTTGGGTAACAAAAACATAAGCCCTAATTTTTCAGGCACTACATTGGCTAAAATCAGGGCAAATCAGACGACGCGTCATTTGAATTGTTTTCTTCAAAACAAATTAGGTAGATGACTTGTTAGCCTTAGTTGAAAACAAAAAAAAGACCCCACTCACGTGAGCATGCCCGTGCACGGACCTTGACAAAATAGGGCAAGCAGACACGCTGGCCTGGATTGCTAGGCTCACTAACGCTTGACATTTGCTCTTTTTTCTTTCTAAACTTTTTTTATATTTTTAATTTATATTTAAATTAATACCCTTTCTCTTTTTTATTTTGTTTGGAGAGTCTCTTTTAAATGATGATTATTTTTTAAAGTTATGCATTTAAATTTGAAGAGTTTTTCTGATTCATCTATAATTTGTTTTTATCTTTTATATGGATGATGTTTATTTTTGTAAATAAAAAAAATTATTTTCAGATAATACTTCTAATATGTGAAGCCTAGCATGATGTTTTTTTTCCCTTTTATTTTATTCAATTAATTTAATTTGTATCTCTATTTCTATTATTTTTTAATAAAAATTTATTTTAATAAAATTTTTTAGCAAACACAACCAGGTAAATATCTTATATTTCAAGATTAAATATCTTGATTTACATCTGTCTCTTGATTTTTCAAGTTTTATTTTAAGTATGATTAAGGAATTTTTATTTATTTATTCGCAAACATAGTTTTTGATTTATTTGATTACATGAATAAAAAAAATTATTTGAACTTAGATTTTTTAAATCATAGAAATGCATTGAAAAAATGTACATAAAATTTACATATACAATGTTTTTATAAAAAGTAAAAATATATGACCCGTGATAGAGTGCAGGCCACATAACTAGTTTTGATTAAAAGTTTATGTCAAAATGAACATATATATATATATATATATATATATATTAGAGTTAGAGATAGAGTTGTCGTACTTATTTATTAAAGTATTTTAAACTAATAAATTTTTTTTTTTTCAATGATAAATCATTTTTTCTTGAGGTTTTATTATTCCTTACTTATACAACTAGGATGTTTGCAATATGTCTCTATTTCAACAATATCACTTTTTTTTGGATGAACTTCTAAAAAATATATTTGAACAAAAGAATATAAAACTCAAATATCCCTTAAAAAGATAAATCTAACCTCTAGATTTAGGTGGAAAACCAAGGGTTAAAATGAGAAGAAAATACTAAAATATGAGATAGAGAAAAAATATGTAAAAATCTAATAAATTGAAGATAGAATTTCTTGTTTTACCCCTTTTTATAATAAATTTTAGAAGTTAAAAGGTTAAAGAGTTAACAAGAATTATTTTTTGTAATTATCAACCTTTGATTAACCTCTACAAATTAAGAATTAAATAAAAAAACCTAGGATTTTTAGACGAGAAAAATCAAGAGTTATTTAAAATTAATTTTTTATTTATTTAAAATTTATTTAAATTATGTTAATTAAATAAATTTTCTATAGCTTAACCTCTCTATAAAATATTGCACAGTGTTTTAAGCCAACGAATTTACCCCTTGCAAGAAAGCATTGAACAAAACATTTTTCTCTCAAACCACCTCTCCAATTAATTTTTTTTTTTGGTCTTTCTATTTAAAAATAGTAATGCCTATTTTCATTGTGAGTTGACTAATATTTATAAGATATTTTAGACGTTATAGTTGTTTTTTAAAATATTTTTTTCTTAAAAATACATTAAAATAATTTTTTATTTTTAAAAAATTATTTTTAACATCAACATATCAAAACAATTTAAAAATATAAAAAAATTAAATTTTTAAAAAACATGATTTCAATGCATTCCCAACACTATCATGATCACTAGTATGCTGCATATTTCTACATCTATGCCACTACGTTCTAAAACTTGAGATAGTTTCATGGACGATATAAATAATGCATTCCCAACATTAACATGATTTTAGAATTGAAAATTCTTCTCTTGATCCTAAGACTCAATCTATTCTTTTAATTTCTCCTTCTGATAATTTAATTGTCAATATTTCCCTTCAGTTTATTCAAAGTAAGAGGAAAAAAAAAGTTTTGTAAGTCACTAAACTTTGAAACTTGACAAAAGAGAAACTCTCTTAAAATGATTTAATGAGATCAAATATTTTACTCAAATTACAAGATTCAAATGAAACCAAATAAATCGTTTTTTATTTAAAAGTATAAAATACAAAAAATTATTTTATTTAAATATAGTTTATATTGAAAACAAAAAAATAATCTTAAAAAAATTGAATTAGAAAGACCACAAAAAAATTAAAACCTTAAAATTTTAAGATGCTTTAGCCAATTAAAATATATTTGATAAATCAATTAATCTATAAAATTCAAACATGATATACGCTTGACTCATAAAAAAAACATAAAATTATTTATTTATCTATTTTATAATGAGGTCCGTAATTTATACTCTCTCTTTACTTATAATATTTAATTTGATACGATAATCTACAATTTTTATGATTAATATATTTATACTTCTTTTAAATGTAAGTAATGTAAGTGACATCACTTAAAATTGAAAGTAGAATTTATATCAAATTATTTTTAAAAACTTCTATTTAATTAAATTTTAAAATATTTAGGAATTGAAAAATTAATAATTCTTATTAATTGATTTGATATTGGAATTTCAATGAGTCCATGAAACTTCTAACAAAAAAATAAAAAATCTTCCAACCTTAACTATAAATTAAAATTCATTTTTTTTCTTTTTGATAACATATAAACCGTTTATTTTTGTATTTTAAAGTAATTTAATTTTTTTTACTTGTTAATATTAAAATAAAATTTTAAAAATAAAAAAATATTATTTTAATATACTTAATATAAAAATATTGTTTTTTTTTTTTTTAAAATAGGTGATACGACACTAAAAGTTCTCGTAGCCTATCAGCGGATGATAAACGGCCCAGAAACTACCTTAAATTAATAGTCAAACAAACCACATTAAACGTCCCCACAAATCATGACGCTGTTGTGTTTGAAAGCCGCAAGCCTGCTCTCTACCAAACCATTTTACCTCCACTTTCCCGTCCCTGAACACCAGCTCAACCCCTTCTTCTCGTCCTTCAAGCCCAAGAAGCCTTACTCTGCTTCAGCATCCCGATCCCAAATCAGAATGTCGTCGTCATCCACTCCGCCCCGAACAATTGAACACATAGTCCTCTTCAAAGTCAAAGAAAACACCGACCCCACTCAAATCAACACCATGATTCATTCCCTCAACCGTCTGATATCACTCGACTCCGTACTCCACTTAACCGCCGGTGCTCTCTACCGCACCAAGTCCTCACCTATTCCCTTCACTCACATGCTCCACAGCCGTTACTCCTCTAAAGAAAACCTCTCCGCTTATGCCCTTCACCCGACCCACGTTCAAGTCGTTAAAGAATCGGTTCTACCAATCTGCGATGACATCATGGCTGTCGATTGGGTCACCGGTGATCTCAACGGCGGTGATTCATTGGTCCCACCTTCTGGGTCCGCGATTAGATTAACATTCTTGAAGTTAAAAGAGGGATTAGGGGATGAAGTGAAAGATGAGATACTGGGGGTAATTCAGGGGATTAAAGATACATTTGGAGGAATTGATCACATCAGTTGCGGAGAGAACTTCTCCCCTGCTAGAGCCAAGGGTTATTCGATTGCGTCACTAGCTGTTTTTCGTGGATTGAGTGAATTGGAGGCGGTGGATTCGGAGAAAGAGTTGGCGAATCTGGAGAAAGCTAAGGTTAGAGATTATCTGGAAAGTGTTATGGTTCTTGATTATGTTGTGTCCTCTTCCAGTGTTTGATTGATGTTGTCTTTTAGGCTTTGAGATCTTATGTTGTTCTTGGATGGATTGATGTTCCATAAAAATTAATAATGTAATGCCAACGAATTTGGAAATTTTCTTTTGTTTGTGCTTTGCTGCTGGTGGTGTAGCATCAAGATCAGTGTTCGTCTCTTCGTTCCGGCTCTTCTCGTGCCCTCGATTATAGTTAGCTTCTTGTCTTTTGTCTGAAACAGCGTTACCTTACTTCATTCATCTAGTTTACTGTTAATTTCATTGACGTTGCGGATGTAATAAAGCTCAATCGTTGTAGTATTGATCTGCAAAACTTGATTAATCGGGCAATGCTAGCAAAATGCCAACCTTTTTCCGTTAATGAGAAGAAAAGAACGTAAATCTATTCGGCCATTTTGGGCTTCCTTCACCAAATAAAACTAAAAAGCAGAATGGATGATCGACTCTCTGAATTAAAAATAAAAATAAAAATTAAAGATGGCCTGGCTCGCTTCTATCTGCCGTCAAGTACTGTGATTGTTACTTCATTGGTGGAACTCAGGTCTTTCTTGTTTTCTTCGATCAATCTTCTTTCTGTGAAAAAACCTGGCTCGTTAGGATGAGGCAATAACCCATTTCCCTCCAACATAAGAACCACTGTAGACATGCTTGGCCTGTGTTCTGGAGAGTGTTGCACACATAATAGCCCCACATGGATTGACCTTAACACTTCAGGCACATAGCAGGATTCTACTTTTAATTCATCAATCAACTCCAAAGATCTGCCTTCCTTGTATAGCTTCCATACCTGAAATTTGAAATCATTGTTTTCTATGAAAATGATTCTTAAACCATTGTGCCAATGCTATTTTGAAAAAACAAGAAGAAAAAAAAAAAATTCCTTACATGCCCAAGAAGGTTGAGTTCGTGTTCTGGATGTGTAAATCCCCAGTTTCTTTTTCCACTGACAATCTCTAACACCAAAACACCAAAGCTAAACACATCGGATTTTACCGAGAAGAGACCATCAATGGCATACTCTGGCGACATATAACCACTTCATGATATAATTAAACAAGTTAGTGAGATTCTTCTACTAAGATGTTAGGCATTTCTAATACATTTTTCTTTGCTAACTCAGAGAAGGGGAATAAAGAAGTACTCTTACTATGTCCCAACTACTCTTCTTGTATTCGCTTCTGTTTCATTCTCTCCGAAACTTCTAGCCATACCAAAGTCTGAGATTTTTGGATTCATATCATTATCTAGTAAAATGTTGCTCAGCTTAAGATCTCTATGAATAATTCGTAGTCTAGAGTCTTGATGGAGATAAAGCAGTCCCCTTGATACCCCATTGATGATGTGGAACCTTTTAGGCCAATCCAGCAACTTGCTTCGAATTTGATCTGCCCATTATATAAAAAATCTGCAGGTTAATTCATATGGCTGCTGATTTTACTTATAAGTGCGATTTTAACTAACAGTGAATATTATTTAGAAACAGAATAGTAAAAAAGAAAATCCTTGTAAACCAAGTTCTCATGGGAGTACTCAAATATGTTAGAGGTAGTAAATCCTTGAACCTGTGTGAACTGATAAATGTTTTGCAGCTAGTCTTTGATCAGTAGGATTAGAGATGAAACAGAAGTTGTACTACCTTCTTTCTCTCACATATGTAAGAAGCAACTCAAATGAAATTATCTTGAAAAAACATTTGATGAATATCAAGATTCAGAGATCCTAACCAAATATGTAGATGTCTAGACTTTTGTTGGGCATGTATTCATAGATCAAAATCTTCTCTTCATGTTCTATGCAATATCCCAGAAGCTTTACAAGGTTTCGATGTTGAAGTTTTGCAATGCATTTTACTTCATTCATGAATTCATCAAGCCCTTGTCTGGATTCCTTCGAAAGCCTCTTCACAGCTATGTCTTGTCCGCCTTTAAACGCACCCTGAAAAAACAAGACAAGTGCCAGATTTTTGTCAGCAGGCAAGTCTTGAGGGGGATATCCAACAATCATAATCATAGAAGCATGGTGTATTCCTTTACGTTGGTTTTTCCTTTTTCCTTTTTTTTTTTTTATTAATTGTCTACCCCTTTGTTTTTATTTTCTTGTTCACATTCTTCCTGTGCCACTGAATTTTAGAATGTAGTTTTTCTATCTTAACACAATAAAAAGGCATGTGGTTAGGTATCATCACCTACTGTCAAAAAAGCTGAGCATAGTATCATCGCATTGTGTTTTACCTTGTAGACAGGTCCAAAGCCACCTTGTCCTAGCAAATTGTTGAATGAGAAATTGCTGGTAGCATTAGCTATTGCAGTAAGGTCAAAATGTGGTAAATCTAGACTTTCATCCTGGCTCTTCATAGACCATTGTTCTTCTGTATTGTTTTCCTTTTTCTCTGTGACACAGCAAGTAAAGAAGGAATGACAACAAAAATTTCTTATAGGGATCGAAAAAAGTTAATGAACATCCATGACATTGCTCTACAGAATGTTTTTATTGCCAGGTAACTTAATTGTCCTACCAAGAGTATTATGTCTATTATGCTTCTTCTTCTTCTTATTCTGGAAGAACAAGCACAGACCAAGGCCTAGGAGAAGCAATGCTGATAACACAACGCTTACAATGATGCCCACTTTTTTCTTCTTGGGAGAGCCCCCTAGAGTGTGAGCTACTACAAGCAGGGAGATAGCAATGTATCAGTGAGAGAATATTTCCAATCTGTTAACGTTTCAAAGCATTAGCCATGGATTTTTGGTATTATGCAATGCAATAAATATAATATATTATATTATATTCAGCATGTAAGAATGTGCTTATATTTACCTATTTCAGAAGAAGCCATTCTAATATAAAGATCTTGGCCATCTTCTGTGTATTGTCTGATGTCCACCAGGTCACCAAACCAGAGAATGCATCCGCTTCCATTTCCCCTTATATCTGAATTTGTATAAGCCATGCAAGAACAATTATTCAAGCATTTCACCCTGCATTCCTCCGTTGTCATGCTTTTATTCATTGCCCGAATCTTTGAGTCTGGCAATTTAATGTTATAATACTTTATAAATCCATCTCCATTCTGGCAGTTCAGCAGTGTCCTCCGAACGCACCCGCTAGACCAGTCTGCCCTTACCCATTCACTTTGGTTTTTTGGCACGAATCTGTTCAAACATCCACATGCTGGGGAGTTTCCGATGGTGCACCTGCCATAAGCACCACATAGTGCATAGTTATCGCAGTTATCTCCTGGTGCACTTGAGTACACTATCCAATTATTAAGTCGGTCAATCCAGGCGAGCCGCTCCAGGACACCATCTTGATCAAAAACCAAGGTCAAAGCAATAGAGCTGTTAATATCATAAGTTAAGTATGCCTCTTTGTCATTAAAAACAAAAGCATAGCTTAAAAAGGGGTCTGGTTTCAAAAGAGGCAAACCACTAAAGCCAACACCATTCCACGGCCCTGATCGAGACTTCAGAACTGATTTCTGTCTGACAACCAGCTCTAAACCCTTCCCATCAATCTCAAAGGTATAAGGGCCTTGAGAAGGATCATCATTGCTCTTCCATGATGATACAATCACATCCAATCCAGAAGCTAGTCTTCCAACTTTCATTCCAGGTAGAAATGTATTTCCAGGATGTTCAAAACTTTGCCAAACGAAATTTTCTGTGCGACGATCATTTTCATTCCTGACCACAAGATTTCCTGAATCCAAAAGCTGAGCAACCGGGTTCTGCGCGTGCCTTGATGTATTGGAAGACCAAATGACACTACCATTCTGAATGGCAAGGATGAGAGCTCCCCTCTCATCAAACTTTAAGACTCCTGACTTATCAGTTATTGGGATTTCTCTATTGGCAACCCACACCACTTTCCCTTTAGATATCTTGTTGTACCATATTCCCAAATACCGCCGCGTGGAATTACCAGGGCTGAAAAACCCCAGTTCAAATCTCTCGCCACTTGAAACTATGGTCTCTCCATCGCCGATAGTGTGATTTGCAGAGATGGTGTCTACTGCTAGGGATGTAACGAAGAAAGAAGTAAAACAAAAGCAAAGTATGGTAATGTTATTCATTGATGTTTTTTTGGTAATTCGTGCGTTAGCTGAAAGACTGGTCCTAACCATTGGAAATGGTATTAAAATAGTAGGAGTTTAAGGGCTGCAGCTGACAGAATTCTGTCATTCTCCATGAATTCAATTAAGTACAAATATCCTCGTAAATGGAAAGAAAGTGCAATTGCGAGGGAGACTTGGATAAACCCAACATTCCTGAGTCATCTAAACTCGTTTTCAGTTCTTGTGATTGGACTAATAGAAATCCACGTGGTGAGATTCCAAACCAATTGAAATTGAATGCGTCTTTATTAGTGGCCACGTTGAATGGCCCCATTGCCACCGCCACTATCCTGGAATTTTTGAATTTTTAGTAATTTTCTTGACAGAAAAGGTGAGATTGCCGTGTGGGGGGTAGCAGTAAGTGTATAGGACACCAAATTCGACACGGCATAGCCTTCTACATTTGACTTTGAAAGTTTATTGACGATGGCTGCCTGCACGATGGCTGCGAAGTAATATAAATTATTCACTATCAAAACCAGGAAAACACAAGACATCCATGTTTACTATTCACCATAACAATGCAAGCATGGAATCTCAAGCATGCTAGTATCTTTCGCTCTTAATAATGTTGGAGAATTTGCAACAATTTAATATATATATATATATATATATATATATATATATATGTCAAGCATAGAATATGTTTAATACATAACAAAAAGAATTTGAAAACCGTCTTAACATTTATCAATCTTATTGTCTTTTATGTGCAATTAATGAAGGGTAAATTCAGATGGAGTCGAAATGGGCTGAAACTAAGACTAAAAATAAATTGACCAGAAATGGGCAGAATCAGCTATAGGTTCTTTGGATTGGGAACCCCCTGAAGGCCCTTTTTTCCATGTGTCTATCTCATTTTCTCAAAGTGGACCCAAGAAAGAAATAACTAATAAAACTATACTATATTTCTTATGTATCATAAAAAAAATTTAATATAAAATCACATCATAAATATCTAGAAGTATCACTAATGCCAAATGAAAAAAAGAGGACAGACAACATAGATATTGTTGTCCTGATAGATTGTCTATAATTTCTATAATCATGCATTCAGATGTTTTTCAAACGGTAAGGATTGGGTTCTAAGGAAATTTTGTAAATTTTTTTTTTAATGGATACTTTGAAGATATCCTTATTATTATATACAAAAAATTATCTTAATTTAAAAAATTAATTTATTACGTGAGACGTAGAAAACAATTTTTTTATTACTCTTCAACAATTTCCACTGAAAATAAACATTGAATGTACAAAAGTTTTTGCAAAAACAGGGAATTTTTCTTTTATTTGGGAGGAGGGGAGTTATTAAGTGCTGATTGGAGAATTTAACGACATTTTGTTGTCGATGTTGCAAAAAGGGAAAAAAATAAATAAATCGCCGTACGTTGCCTTGTTATATAAATCATTGATGGAACACATTCGTGAAATTACTTGATATACCATATATCTTATAGTATAATTATTTTCTCAAATATTCAGCCGTTATCATAACATTTTAATAATATCACGATTTAAAAACATGAAATATGAAATTTCATTAATATTGCAGTTGTAAACCGCGATATTATTAAAATATTATATTTTTGAATAGCGATATCTTTAAACTATATTATTTTACCAAAACTTTTTTATCATGTTTTATTTCAGCATTTAATTATATTTTGGGTGCTAATTACCTTGTTTTTCCCTCTCATTTTCACCATTTGATTTTAAATAGTTATGTGACTTGCACTCTACCACATGTCAAATATTTTTATTTTCATTAAAAAAATTATATATGCAGGTCTTTTCAACGTATTTTTGTAGTTCAAAAAATTAAATACAAATCTAAAATTTTATGCACATATGTAATTAAATAATCTGAGAACTATGGGCGCTAATAAATAAATAAAAAACCAACGACACCTAAAAATAAAACTTGAAAAATCAAAAAACAAATGTAGATCAAGATATTTAATCTCGCAAGACAAACTATTTACTCTGTCATGTTAGCTAATTTTTATTTATTAAAACATTTTTTTTATTTAATCACACAATAATAGAAATAAACAAACATATTAAATTAATTGAATAAAAAAAAGAATAATATGCAAGATTACACATATTAGAAATATGATATGAAAATAATAATTTTTATTTTAAAAAATATAGTTCATCTATACAAAAGATAAAAAAAAAATCATAGATGAATCATAAAAATCTTTTCGAAAATTAAATGTATAACCAAAAAATCACCATCATTTAAAAGAGGCTCTCTAAACAAAAAAAAATGGTAAATGTAAATATAATTAAGTTTTTTTAAAAAATAAAAAAGAAGCATCAATTGAAATAGAAAAAATTAGGAAAAAAGGGTAAGGCCAGCCCTACTGGACCATTTCACCAGGGTCCACGCGCAGACCCTTTTTTCTTAATTGCACCTAGGGTGGATGACATGTCATCCACCTTAACTTTTTTATATATAAAAAAACCAGATAGCGTGTTGTCTGTTTTCTTCAAATTTTCGATCATTATTGTGGCTGAAAAATCAGGATTTATGTTCTTTTGACCTAAAACACCTATAAAACACATTAAAAATCATAATAAACCTATTTATGGCTTAAAAACCTAAAAAACAGCCCAAAAAATCGAACTCAACTGGAAACCAAAAATCAACTCGAGCTCAAATCTACTTTTTCACGAACTTTTAAGGTACAAAAATACCTAATATGAACTCATTTCATTAAATGGAACAAATTGACATAAATATAGTCTATTTTGGCAGTCTAAATCAATGTCAATGCGTGTTTCGCTCTCTACTGCCAGAATCTGGTAATCTCTCTCTCTCCTCCCTTAACCAGGGATCAAAAAATAACAAAAATAATTTTTTGTACCAAAATGGGATTGAAAAAAAATTGAGGGGCTAAAATTGCATAATTTGCGTGATTTTTTATGTTGGAGGACCAAAATATATCTTTTTCAAAACTTATGATACATCATCCATGTTTGTGGTATTTCACACTAACAGGCCTAAAAAGTTTGAAAATCAAATTTTAATTTTTTTTGGTACAATTCATTTACATAAAATATGATACAATACACATTGAAAATCCCACAGCATTTAAATTATAGATAATAATGGAGGGTAGGGTTGGAATCTTTCTAAGTTTGACGTTCTACCTTTCATATTGTTACATCAATCTACATTAATCAGGATAATCCTGTTGTCAACGCCTGTCACTTTAAATATGAAAGAAAAGAATTTGGTAGGTTTTTAAGGATTTTCTTACTGGTCGCTGAATGACTAGGAAGAATTTTTTTTTTTTGTCACATCTGTATTAGGTATACTCTCTTTATATAGAAATTTATGATGCATAGATGTTTTTTAAATTATGGGTTTGAGCTTTTTTATTATACGTATCAAATCAAATTAAATCAAAACATGAAATGAACTAGCAATCCACAACAATAAGCAAGAAAAGACAGGAAAAGCACTAAACAAAATACGACATAAAAATATTAAGACTTAATGTTGAAGTGGATGAAAAAAACGCATATCAATCCTATACATGCTCAGATATTGAAGCAAAACGCAAAACCATGTCTGTGTTTTACCTCAACTATCATTGCATCAAGTTAGAAAGCATATAAGGCATATCCTAACTAAAAATTATACATGGATTTTCACTACTAGAATTTTTAGATTTACCGATAAATTTTTTTTTGATATTTATACTCATAGTTTGTCGGCACGGATTTTCCCGACGGACTCACGGACAAAAATAATTCGTTAGAAAAATTCTCGTCAGTGATTTGTGGTCTGTTGATGAGTCCGTCAATAATAAATTTACCGATGGATTAACCACAAATCTGGATTGAGATCTGGATGGGTAGAAGAATCGTCATCGTATCTCTCCCTCAACCGGGTGTTATATGTATCCTGGAAAAAAAAGTCAGCAAATTCAAAAAAATAATAACTTGAGAAAAAAATGGTTGAAAACCAACATACCACAAAGTGTTGAGCTCAGCTATTCACGAGTTGTTGCACCCCTTTTTTGTTATAAATCCACACGTGTGTTTCCATAAAAAGCTTCATTGGACTTGGCTTGCGTCCAAGAACCGTAGCCTTCAAGAGAAAATTATTGTTAGTTAAATATATTTATAAAAAAAAATAAAAAAAATAGATGTAATTGAAAAAGAATCGTACCATCCGCTTAGCATGCAATACAGATGGAACGGACCTGCCGGTGTGTGGTAACGGAACTGTGATCATGCTGGTTCCGGTTCTCCGCACTAAAGTGTGATCGTCATAAAAAATGTTCAGAAGTCACGTGCTTAATAAATTCCACCCATACAACCTCTAAGACGTACGGCGGTCTGAAATCCTTCTAAGCTACCACCTCTTTCCAATTTGGAAGCTCTCTTTCTTTCATATATTTTTTTAGCTTTCTTTTGCATCTCGTACCAAAAATCACGCAACCTATATGGTAAAAATGAGTTATCTATTAGTAAATGAAAAGTAAAATTGAATAAAAGGATTAAAAGTTTTTATCTTGATTCCAATCTTACCTAGTTGCAGCATGATTCTCTCAAACCCTCATTCCAATAGCGTTGTCAGCTCACCCATTCAAATTTTTCTTTACAATTAAAATTTGTAAAGATAAATTTTATTAATATTAATAAACTAACTAAATTTAAATAAAAAATATTTAAGTTAATACTAACCTTAAACCTTTCGAATCATGTATCAATCATAGGTTTCTATTCAGGATATTTGGAAACATGACTCAATTTAAACAATGGAATTTTCATCACCGATGTTATGGTTTTGGCAACCTTAATTTTTGTAAACCTAAAATTGCATTTGTTAATTGAAATTAATTTTAAAAAATTATTAACATGTCGTTGCGAAGAGAAAACAAACTTGCATTGAAAAGTTGTTCTTCCACCGAGCCTGGTACTTCCAGGTAAATGAGTTTTGTTGTCAAGGGACCCCTCTCAATGTGGATGCATCATACTCTTCGAGCCTGCGTAGAGCATGGTCGCCTGTGTCTCAGGTGCTTGCTCTTGGTCGACACCTAACGACTCATGGTTATGAGAAGCATTGTTAGAAGAACTAGTAGTGATCATGTTTGTACGATGCACTATTTACTTTCCCCTGGGAATCTACACAAATTAAAGGATTAAGATACCATATATTATTCCTAGTTTTTTAAAAAATTGACAGCACTTTTCCTATATGAGAGACTACCCAAAATTTTATTCAATTTGTTTCCTTGTCATTAGGTGAAGAGTTCACTCAACTTGTACTCAACCTAGTTTTTGAATTTTTTTCTATTAATACATATATAACCAATTGAAGATAAATTAATCACTACTAAAATTTTGAAATAGGATTATTATGCGATAACCCTATTTAGTAAAATTTTGTGTTGCTTATGCTTGTTATCTTTTTTATGTTGTTTTCATTTGCATTAGTTAGTATTAGTGTCCACTAATTTTTGGTGGTTAGTTGTTGTGTGCTATTAAATAACCATGGTTAGAAGAGATAACAAAACAAAACATTCCTAATGATGAGGTTCCTCATTGGGAAATAGACGTTCAACAATTGATGACAGAATACATGTAAGGATAGATTGTAGAATTAACTTGTCAGTTGATGAATGTGAGAATCCTAAAAAATCATGTAGAAAGTAATCATGAATTCATTGCTAGATTTGAAATACCATTTCAAATGCAAGAGTAGATGAGGCAACTCTTGATTAGGATGAGTATCATGAAGATTTTGGTGATCCATTTATGATAAGATAGATATGGATTCATACTTTTCACCAATTTATAAAGTTCATTTTGATGATGATTATGCTAATAATAATACAATTAACAATGATAATAATGGTTATGATGATGTCATCAATAATATCCTAATTGATAAGTTAGAATTGATTGCAAAGATGACATTAAAGGCACTCGACAATGTTTTTTGTTGATATGGGATTATTTTGATCTTTTTGATTACAAGCTTACTATCATCATGAAAATAGGTTTGTTCAAAGGTTATATGATTTAACACATGTTAAAGAAGCAAGTTTGAGGTTTGCGATTCATTACTTTAGAAGCAAATAAAAGAGATATAAATTTCTAATTATTATTTCTTATACAAATTTTAAAATGAAAGGACTCAAGTTGATATTTAAAATTCTTATACACTTCAAGCAAAGAAACAAAAGGGGTTAGAGAGTTTTGAATGAACATCTTTGGGATCAAGACAAGAACAATTTGAATTCGAGCACTAGTTCTCTCCGACTCATAAGGGAACATTATTTATTTCCTAGTTATTTTTATTTATATTTTGTTTAGGAAAATATTTTCCTTTATGATGATTTTTTTTTGTTTTCTTATTTAGTTTAGAAAACTAAACATTATGCTTGATAAGTTTATTTTTTCTACTTTGTTTAGGAATTCCTAGAATAACTCTATATTATTTACTAAGAACTTTTTTCTCTTCGGGATAAACCTAGAACTAATATAAATAAAGTTGTTTAACTTATATTTCAAGAGAATACTTGAAAAGAAAATATTCAGTAATAAAATCTTGAATTACAGTTTCATGATGATGATCATATTCAACAGAATTAAGTGTTCCTTGTGTTAGTTATCTTTTTTGTGTTATTTATGGCTGCATCATTTGTTAGTACAACATACTATTTATTTCTATAGAAAAGGTGGAAAAGAAAAATGTTAGGTGACAATTAAAATCTTAAATGGAGTCGTCGTCATGCAAACTTTAAAGACAACCATGAAAATTAAACAAATTAAAAAAAATTGGTGTAAATATGTTTTCTTAGAGAGGTAAATGCATGACTATTACGAAAAATTTGAAAACTTAAAAGAAAAAAATTAAAATATTTTAAACCTTTAGAGGTACCATGGTCCCCTTATAGCACTGAGCCTAGATATTATGGGTCTAGCGAGCTGGTAGACCTACCAACTTTGAGCTCAGCCAAATACTAAACCCATGCTCTTTTTATCTCCAAAGAATATTAGGCTCGATAATTACTATGATAAGTCAAAGATATTTTACTTTGATAAGTTAGAGTTATTTTATATTTTCCACTGGATATTAATTTATTTTTAGTCTCTCCCTAAAATATCATTGCATTTTTCTATCAAAAAATTGCTTACTGAAGCATCGGAAAGTCCTTAAATTCACTAATAGGGACTTTTTATAAGTATAGAAACCATCCACTTTAATTATGAAGAATGGATCAGATTATCAGAACAAAAAGGTTAATTGATTATCCAAGATATAAGACTTGCCCCAAAGCTACTTGGATTTTTTAAAACTATATCAATAGCGTCATCTGTGGAAAATTGATAAAACACCATTGTGTGTTCTATAAAGAGCTAGGTTATGGATGTCTATAATCACCATCAAAGGTAGACTATCAAAGCTCTATCATAATGACATGTTTTTAAGAACTTTTCTATAATTGTTGGCACACCTACATCGTTCGTGCATTGACAATTCTTCATTATGGGTCTAGCAAGCTACTAGACCTATCACTCCAAGCTCAATCAAGCACTAAGCCCATGCTCTTTTTAACTTCAAAATATCTTAGGCTCTATAATTCTTGTGACAAGTCAGATATTTTACTCTGATAAGTCATAGTTATTTTATCCCAACGAGTTAGAGATTTGTTGCTTATAATTTAGCCCCTCCTCCTTATAAAGAGTCTAATGGGCTATAAATACATTAGGAATCCTTCAAACATGAGGTGTTGAATTTGGATTTTCCACTGCACATTTATTTTCAATCTCTCTCTAAAATATCATTGTATTTTTCTCTAAAAAAAGGTGCTTACTGAAGCATCTGAGAGTCCTCAAATTCAACAACAGGGATGTTTTGCAGGTATTAGACACCAATCATAGTGGGTAGAAAAAGTGGATGAAATTGCCAGAATTAAAAGGTTAACCGATTATCCAAGATATAAGCTTTGCCCCCAAGCTTCTTGGATTTTTTAGGACTATATTAGTGGCGTCATCTGTGGAAAATTGATTAAAAAAAAACATTGTGAGTTTTATTAAGAGTCGAGGTATGGATATCCCTAATCACCATCAAAGGTAAACTATCAAAGAACTATCACAACAAGATGTTTTGTGGACATTTCTATAATTGTTAGCACACTTGTTTCGTCCATGCATCAACAATTCTTCATTATATTGGAAAATGTTTATAGTAATTTGATCACTCCAAGTTAAAGTAGGATTTCTTTCTACTTGCTTGTGGGCTTAGTAAGGCGAGAAGATGTTGTTCATGAATATGTCAAATCCACAAATGCAGTTGGAGCCTCGAGATTTTAGAAACTTTTAATAATACAAGTGAATTATTTGTTCAAACCACATAATTTGAAAGGTCTATTTGACCACCGTCTAGAGGATATTTATTAGAGAAACCTTATTATCTTCCCTTTTCGGACTGAGACTATGATCTTAGTAGAAATGTCATAAAATTGATTACACCTCAATAAGGGGATAAAAATGTATTATGGTCACTGACTAAGAATGTAAGTTTCTTATATATAAATTAAATTTTTGAAAGTGACGGTGCTTTTTGTTCTTCAAGTGTTCCCTAGGGCATAAGCCCCTCAACTTTCCAAAGTAGGATGGACTCATTCTCCATAATGTGATTGCATAAATTACTTTAGAAGGAGTCAACATCTATTTAGTGCTGCATCAGGATTTACTTTGGAAGGGATTAACATGGTCTTCCTAGTGCAATCACACATCTCTCCAAGGATAGGATGAACACTGCCTCAACAACGGGGATGGATACGGTCTTCCCATGACACAAACGCCTCAACCTTCTAATGATGGAATGGATTCACTCTTTTTAGTGCAATCGCACAAATTAGTTTGGAAGGAATTCATTCCCTAGTGTTATAACACAATTTACCTTGGAAAGGATTAACATGGTCTTCCTAGTGTAATCACAAATTTCTTCAAGGATGAGATGAACATTGCCTTAACAACGAGAATGGATATGGTCTCTCCACGACATAAGTCCTTTAACCTTCCAGTAATGGGATGAATTCACTCTTTCTAATGCGATTGCACGAATTACTTTGGAAGGAATCGATGCCTCCTTAGTGCTACAACACAAATTACTTTGGAAAGGATTGACATGGTCTCCCTAGTGCAATCACACATCTCTCAAAGAATGAGATGGAAGCCGCCACAAAAGTAAGAATGAACTTTGTTCACCCGATACATTTACTCTCTCCAAAGACAAGACAAACTAGGTTTCTTCACAATCCACTACTGATACATCCAGACTGATAAGAGGACACTTACGAGAGAGAACTCTTCTAAGTTTCAGGAAAGAGGCAGAATCCTTTTAAACCCTGTTAAGATTGGACAATCCAAAGCTTAAAAATGAGAAATATTCAACTAAGTATGAGCATTAGACTAAAAAATTAATTAAATATAGGCATTAGACTAAAAAATATTCAAGTACGTGTGAACATTGGACCCATATAAAATCTCTACACAAGGGCTCTATATCCATGCAAACTAACATTGAGATAATTAAACTCTATAAAAGAGAATTTCTATTAAAAGAGAACTCATCCCCACAAGACCGAGGAAAAAAAAGATATACACACAAAAAAAGGGCTTAATAATATAGCCCAGGTTCCTCAACTAGGTACTCGCCACACTGGTCAACAACAGCCCTGACTAGGAACACCTCTGCGAAGTCAAGAACCGGGACATGATGGAAAGTTGCACTAAAATCCACTTATACTCCCCTCAAGAGATTAAAGAAATATAGGTTGGATATGACAAGAAATATCTTGTCTCCCACCGTCTTAGTCAAAGCTACCGACCTTCTAAAACACTTTAGGAGATCTCTAGGTGAGTCTCTTAAAGCTTTCAACTTAGCAGGGGAACACTGGGCTTCTTTCTTGGCAGCAACAAGCTCAGCCCGTAGACTATATTGGGAGGCCCTCGCTTCAAGAAGCTCTTGTCTTAGAGGGACCATTTGGTTATAGGCAGCCTGAAGTGATTTTTTCATTGTATCCTAGCTCAAAGGCAATGCCCTATGTTTTGTCCTTCAGCGTGGAATAAGCCACCTTAAAGCTCTATAGATCAGCCTCTACAATAGTTTTTCTTTTTTGCAGCCATTCAAATACAACTTGATTTGCCCTATTCACGGCCACAGTCTCCCTCACATGCCCTTTTTTGGCCATCTAGTGTCTCTGAGAGTGGGTTCACATCATGAAGGCTTGCTAATGGTTGATGTTAAAAAATGGTAATCATAAAAACAAACCAAAAAAGAAATAGGAGAGTTCCTTACGTTAAAAGCCATTTATCTAGTTAAAGCCAAATGATGGTGGAAGCTTTCATCAAACATCGTGGAGACGAGATGATAAGGATCCTCTCTAGCACTCTTACCACCTCGAGGCTAACCTTCCTAAGACCTCACATCTCACTAATAATAGATTCAATGAACTACCTCTTATCATCTTTCATGATTGAAATATTGAAAGGCATACGACCAAAACCCAAATCGACAAAAACATCCATAAACTCCTTAGTGCCAACCCCAATAGAAGTCCCAGTTGTTGTTTCCTCAGCTAACAAAATAGGAAGCCAAGGTAGATGAAATACCACTGTAGGAGCCTCAATCGGTGAGGCTGGAGCATAAGTTTACACTAGGGTTGAGGCTCTCCTCCTCTGAAAACGGGTGGCAATACTCACAATCACTATAGAGAGAGTCAAGTTTACTTTTTTCCTGGTTGGGGAAAGATCACTACCCCCAACTTCTACAAGGGTTATGACCCCCACCATTATCCTATTAAAGATGGAACATTTAGGAGCGGGGAGCTCACTAAAAATAATAAGGGATTCCCTCACCACCTTTTCACCTCTGCCTTCGCTAACTGCTGGAGACAAACACACCCATGGTAAACTCTCTTCAATAAGCCTTATTAAAGCTTCTCCTTCTCTTCTAGCTATCAGTCATGTAGAGACAAAAAAAAAAACAAAAGGTTAGAATCAGGGTAATAGAAAAAAGGCCGGAAGCAAGGCAGGGAAGCAACATACTTTGAAAAATGGTCTGGTAGTATTGTTTGGCCATCCTATTAACTTTATATTCAGTTGAAGTTGAGGCCAACATAACACAATTCTTCTTCTCATCCAAGCTCAAATGAGGCTTGTTATTTACTTTATTGGGGATCCTTTAGTCGTGGGAAAAACCCCAAATTAGTCGCAATCCTTCTCTAAGATTAATTATCCCAATGAATCTTATAACCAACCATATTCCTCTCGACTTCTTAACATGCACCATCTTTTTAGCCAACATGTTCTTCATGATGCCATTATTTCTGTTGGCAAAGTTGAAGAACCACTGCATGTCATTGCTACCATGGATGCTAGTAACTAATTGATAGTAGCTTATACAAACTTTGACCATATGTTCGAGCCCAATGATCCAATAAAAATTTTCAAAGAAGGAAAAAATTGTCCATCCATTGGAATGCAGCTGGCCTAGACCTAATTGGTAGTAACCAGACACCTCCCTCATGAACCCTTAAAGAGGGAAGGAATACCACATTATATATATACAAATGGGGCGGTGATTTTAAAATAACCCTAGGTGGAGCCTAGGGTCTGCTTGTTGATACGCAATGCAAGGTTGGGCATCTAAGACATATACTCTTCAAGTTAGTGATGAGCCACAAACTTTACATCCCTAACACTTACATTGCTAAGGACGTCGTCTATAGGAGTTTGGAGCAACCGCCCTTTATCTTGAGTATCTCTTACAAGAGTAGGAGAAGAACTCCTGTAAGAACTTCTTTCCTAAGTATATCATGGGCAGGGGAAGGACTCCTGTGAGAAGGTTTTCACACCTCCTTACCAGAGGAGGATACCAATGTAGCTCCCCCTCTTGTCCTAGGACCTAGTCTAATGGACCCTTGTCCCTTTTTGTTTCTTTCAGGCTCGAGTTGAAACTTGAACTCCTCATTGGGGACAAGAGCACCTCTCTTTTTGGAAACAAACCTAATGTTTCTAGAGTCTATTTGTTCTCTTTAAAAGAAAGACAGAGAAACAAGTTCTGATAAAAGAAATGTTTGAAGCAGGTTTTTCTCCTCTTGGATTAGAGTAAAGATGATTTAGGGTCTTGTTGCGAGAGTAGATTTTAAAAAATCACAGAAAGTAAAAGTAAAAGAAAAGTAACAAACAAGAATGATATGGTTATAAAGAAAAAATCTTCTCATTCCCACCACCAGATGAAATACCTTTCATATCATCATAGATCTAAAAATATCCACTGAATTACCACATTCAAAGTCAGCTACCATTTTATTTGCCAAGGGACACTTTCTCCCAATAAAGGCAAACTGTAACAGTGTCAAATGTGCATGGGATGCACACTTCGGCAGGCTGGCCAAAACAGGCCTTGAGGGTGTTGGCAGCCATGCCAACAGGGGCAGAAATCGGCAGCGCAGATTTGTGCGGCTGTAGGTTCGTCAAAGGAAAATCGACAGCGTAGATTATTGACGAACATTGGCTTGATGATGGAATGTCCAAGCCAAGCAGGAAAACTCGTTAGGGGCATAGGTAGACGAGAACTGGGGCTGTCGAGGAATTCGGCAGCGAAGACATTGGCAGCCTGCACGCAGATGCGAATTCGGCAGCGCGCAGCAGCTTGTGCAAGTCAGGGGCTCGACTTGGCACGATGTAAAACTTGGACGAAGGACTGTCCAAGGCATGTGAATGACTCACCAGATGACGCAACAAGAGCTGGCAGTTGGGGCTGCCAAATGGGCATGCAGAACGTGGGTAGTGGCAGTTATGGATATCCAAGATCATGGGATCATGGGGGCTGACCAGGGGTTACTCTCAACCCACTAAAGATCATGGGGGGAACTTCCCACCACTTGGTAGATAATGGGGCCACTATGTTCATGGGTGAACATGGGTGAGATAGTGTCCCACTACTTCCTTAAAAGTAGGAATGGGGGGTGTGCCTTGTAAATGCTTGTCTATAAATACTTGTTGTAGCTTTTGGGTGAAGGGGGCAACATGTATGGGCATGCAACATGCGTTGGGAATGTTCAGCATGTAGGGGCATGCAAGAACATGTAGAGCACTAGTTAGAGGTAGCTTGGTGTAGCATGCAATCTTTGTGCATAGCACACATACGGAATTGTGTATAGTTTCCTTTGTTAACGAGATTAATAAAGGTTGGGAAAGAGTTTCTATAAAGCTTGTTGTGCACTTTGATTCTTATTCTTGCTTGTGTATTCCGTTTGCTTAGTTACTAGGCAAACACGAGTGGGATTGGCGAGGGAAGGTTGAGTCTAGCGAGGGACTAGGCTGCCGCACGGGTTTATTCGCGGAGCAAAAAATTACCCCGTGACAATTTGGTATCAGAGCGTGGTTGCTTTCTTCGCAGAATGACGAGAATGATTCTGTGGCCAAATCAATGGACTGATTTGGGAGAGCTACTGCATTTGCCGATGGAGAGGCAGATTTCAGCGCAATGATCAGCGACGAGAATGCTGTTGTTTCTCTGGACAAATCGATTAGACTGATTTCGGAGAAGCATTGCTGCTGCCGATGGACTGGCAGAAACTTTGAAGCAGAGCGCAGTTCGCGTTCATAATGAAATGATGGGCTGTTTCGTAGCACAGACGATGGGTTGTTCTGTGGGAGCAGATCGAAGGGCTGATTTGTTCAAAGCCATTTAGGGAAAGCTTGCTAGCGTTTTGGGCAGTATGGTGTTCAAAGGCCTGCGAAGTTTGGTGGCTTAACTAATCTATGGGTGACGCAAAGAGATGACAAAGGAATCAGATCAAAATGGGTGCTGATTCGGCCATCGAAACTGTCGATGGAATGGCAGAATTGAGAGCAGGGGCTAGCGAAGGGACTGCTGGGAGTTTCTAAGTTTTCATCGAAGCCTAAATGGGAAGGTTGGGGCGAAATAGAAGAAGTAATTCAGTGGGAGAGAGCCCAAACTTGCTGCTGACGATGGAAGGTCAGATGAGAAGGCAAATCGGTAAGGGTTCGAAACTGAAATTTACACTGTTTTTCTCTTGCGATGGAATTTCTTTGTGTGGGATTGTTGCCCAAGGTTAGGAATTCGAGGCACCTTGACGATGAGGACGGATTGAGGTGAAGAATTCGGCAGCCAAGTCGTAGAGAGATTTGGTTGAGGAGCTGAACTAGATGGACTTAGTTTGGTATGTTGCTTTGGTGGGGAGGCATCATAGAGGAGGCAGTACCGTGGGGGTATGTCTCAAGAGTCTGCACGTTGACGAAGGACAGTCTTAGGTGACAGATTCGGCAGCCGATTCAGTGGGCTCGGCTGGGAAGCCAAAATCATCGACGAAGATGATTTTGTGTGCTGTCTTGGAGGCAGTACGAGTGGCTATTCTGTGCATTGTGATGATGGATGGTTCACAGTGATGGAAGCAGAATGCTAATGACCAGAATTGAGAAGCTTCGTAACTTTGACGATGGACAGATCATGGTGATGAAAAGAGAATTCTAGGCGCGAGGATGCGCCAACGAAAAACACACTGCATAGAATTCGACAGCGATGGACAACGGTAACCTTGCAGAGGCAGAGGCGAATTCGACAGGAGAGTTGATTGCTGTACAATGGACAAGTAAGCAATATTTTTATACTTGCAAGTGGAATACGGAACAGTTGAGGAATTGTGGGTTCGTATGAGAGTTCTTATGATTCTTTGATGGGGGTTTTCGTATGGCTGTATTTTGTGAAGAAAGGGACGGATTCCTTGGGTGCTAGGTGTGGCATCTAAACTTCGCGAAACAGGTTTGCGAGTATGATATGTTTGACATTTGTGGAAAACTAACGAGCCAAAACAGAATGTTGTCGCAGCTCAGCTTTAAAACAGGTTGACGAAATTTGATGGACAAAATTGTTGTTGAATGTGGGCAAAGCTAGAGGTTTCGTGGGAGAAACATGGACTGTGACGAGGAACAGATGCGGTGCAAAGGTACTACAAATCTGTCCCACGAGGGCGTCGGGTTCTTTTGGTGGGGGTGGTTTATAACAGTGTCAAATGTGCATGGGATGCACACTTCGGCAGGCTGGCCAAAACAGGCCCTGAGGGTGCTGGCAGCCATGCCATCAGGGGCAGAAATCGACATCGCAGATTTGTGCGGCTGTAGGTTTGTCAAAGGAAAATCGGCAGCGCAGATTGTTGACGAACATTGGCTTGACGATGGAATGTCCAAGCCAGGCAGGAAAACTCGTCAGAGGCATAGGCAGACGAGAACTGGGGCTGTCGAGGAATTCGGCAGCGAAGACATTGGCAGCCTGCACGCAGATGCGAATTCGGCAGCGCGCAGCAGCTTGTGCAAGTCAGGGGCTCGACTTGGCACGATGTAAAACTTGGACGAAGGACTGTCCAAGGCATGTGAATGACTCACCAGATGACGCAGCAAGAGCTGGCAGTTGGGGCTGCCAAGTGGGCATGCAGAACGTGGGTAGTGGCAGTTATGGATATCCAAGATCATGGGGGCTGAACATGGGGGCTGACCAGGGGTTACTCTCAACCCACTAAAGATCATGGGGGGGGGAAACTTCCCACTACTTGGTAGATAATGGGGCCATTATGTTCATGGGTGAACATGGGTGAGATAGTGTCCCACTACTTCCTTAAAAGTAGGAATGGGGGGTGTGCCTTGTAAATGCTTGTCTATAAATACTTGTTGTAGCTTTTGGGTGAAGGGGGCAACATGTATGGGCATGCAACATGCGTTGGGAATGTTCAGCATGTAGGGGCATGCAAGAACATGTAGAGCACTAGTTAGAGGTAGCTTGGTGTAGCATGCAATCTTTGTGCATAGCACACATACGGAATTGTGTATAGTTTCCTTTGTTAACGAGATCAATAAAGGTTGGGAAAGAGTTCCTATAAAGCTTGTTGTGCACTTTGATTCTTATTCTTGCTTGTGTATTCCGCTTGCTTAGTTACTAGGCAAACACGAGTGGGATTGGCGAGGGAAGGCTGAGTCTAGCGAGGGATTAGGCTACCGCACGGGTTTATTCACGGAGCGAAAAATTACCCCGTAACACAAACCATCTGGACTTGAAGATGCTAGTAGTCCTATGTGGGACACATAAAATCTTATGGGGAAGGTGGAAAGGATTTCATCTACTGCTGACAAAGACTTTCAAAATCCTTGCATATAATATACAAAGAATTAGGAGCTACTGATAGAACAATATTTTTTTGCTTTTACTTGGGCTTTTTTTCCTAAAAGAATAACCAAAGACAAGGTAATAATCCAACACTTTTGTGCTCAGCCAAACACTAAACCTGGATATCTATAAGTCTGACAAACTGTTGGCGGTTTCTAGTCGATAAGGTTGCTCTAACCTCATTATCTTAAGTTTCAAATATGGACAATAATTTGAATCATGGGTTTTAAATCAGGTGACGACTTGGAAAGGCTTCAAATTGGTACATCAAGCTCGGAAGAAGTGTTTATCCATTGCCCCAAGATAAATATTTCTTGTTCTCCATCACATGTAGTCAAAGAGTTCTAGACCCCTGGCCCACACCATCAGCTTTCACACTAAAAATTCATCAATTCATTTCACATGTTAAGCTAGCTGACTAATGTGACCAAAATAATAGGCAAGAAAGATAAAAGAGAGTATAAATTTGTTTTGAGAAGTTAATTTTGTCACTCTTACCTAACGAGACCATCTTTAAACCAGAGACAAAACATTTCATTAGTTAGGTAACCAAATTAAACATCCATGAAAGGTCTTACACTAGTTTCTTTATGTTCCATCTTCTTCATTTTCACACCCTCCGATGGTGCAGATACCATAGCTGTAAACCAGTCAATCATAGATGGAGAGACCATAGTTTCAGCCGGGAGCAACTTTGAGCTAGGATTTTTTAGCCCTCGAAGTACACGTTTGCGTTATGTAGGAATATGGTACAAGTTCTCTAGTGAGACTCTGGTTTGGGTTGCCAACAGAGAAGCACCGCTCAATGACACATCAGGTGTTTTGCAAGTGACCAGAAAGGGAATCCTTGTCCTTCATAATTCAACAAATGTTGTTTTATGGTCTACTAATACATCAAGAGTGCCGCAGAATCCAGTAGCTCAGCTTTTGGATTCAGGAAATCTTGTTATAAGAGAAGCAAATGATACAAACGAGGATGATTACTTGTGGGATAGTTTTGACTATCCTGGTAACACGTTTTTGCCAGGCCTCAAGTTTGGCAGAAACTTGATTACTGGCCTTGATCGGTACTTGGTGTCATGGAAAAGCACTAATGATCCTTCATTGGGTGATTCTACAACTATGCTTGATCCTGGTGGATATCCGCAGATATTTATCAGGGTTGGTGAGAACATAGTTTTCCGATCAGGACCATGGAATGGTCTTAAATTCAGTGGGATGCCTAATTTGAAACCGAACCCAATTTACACATACGAGTTTGTTTACAATGAGAAGGAGATTTATTACAGGTACGATCTGACAGACAGTTCAGTTGTGACGCGTATGTTGCTGACCAATGATGGGATTTTGCAGCGTTTCACCTGGACTAGTAGCACAAGAACATGGAATCTGTACTTGACAGCCCAGATGGATAATTGTGATAGGTATGCAGTATGTGGCGCATATGGAATTTGTAACATCGACAATTCCCCTGCTTGTGCATGCTTGGACGGATTTCAGCCAAAGTCTCGTCAAGATTGGGATTCTGGGGATTGGTCTGGAGGATGTGTTAGGAAGAATGAATCAATTTGCAGGGCAGGAGAGGGTTTTCAGAAGGTAACAAGTGTGAAATTGCCAGATACAAGGACATCCTCGTTTAATGTGACAATGGACCTTGAAGAATGTCGAAGGGTTTGCTTGATGAATTGTTCTTGCACAGCTTATTCGACTTTGAATATAACAGATGGAACTGGATGCTTGCTTTGGTTTGAGGATCTTCTTGATATCAGAGAGTACACTGAAACTGGACAAGATTTTTTCATTAGATTATCTGCCTCTGATTTAGGTATGAATTCTTTCATATTATTTTCTTAGTCTGTTAGATTATTTTCTTTCATTTCAGTCACATGTTAACACAAATTCCACTAGTGCTGCAGATGCTTTAGACCTATGGATACCTTTTGATTTCCAATAGGAGAAGGCCAAAGAACATAATTGAATGCACACGGGATTTATTTTTTATTTCTTCTTTCTTGTTATTGATTGTTAAATGTTAGAGCCCACATGAAGTCTAATTCTTCTTTCATTTTCTTTTTTTATTGAGCATGGATTTTGGTAGTAGATACAAACGTCCTGAGCTAAAACAGAAAGGACCCGTGTCAAATTTTATTAGCAAGAACTCAATAATTCACACCCCAACTACTTAAAAATTATCTACGATTTAGTAAACATTGAAAGTTTCACAGGGAAGAATCCAAACTGATCAAACCTATGCATATTGAACAAGACTTATTTGTATAGTATATCAACGAGTCCATTTCGGGGTGGATCAATATAGAAAAATGCTACCATTTCTAGCTGTATTTTAATTTGCTTTGACGAAGAAAATTGTAAAGACTTTTTTGTCTCAGGTGAACTTCCAATTGGTTATCACAATTTTTAATTAAGGTAGTGGGAAATTGAATAACATTATGGTTGTTTAATTTTTTATGATTTCTAGTTGAAAACTTAGTAGTACTGGAAACTGAAATCAATACCAGTGCACAAAACACATTTCCAGTATTTATATTATTTAAGCTTTACTGATTTTAAAACTTGGTCATGTTGGCTATGCAGAGCCAACTAGAAGTACTAAGAGGACGACGCGAGTGTGGATTATAGCCATCTGTTTGTTGGTTGCTGGAATTACCATCCTAGGCGTTTGCCTGCTGTTTCTGATGAGGAGGAGGAAGATGAAGACAGTAGGTAATTTCTATCAAACCCTCTAATTGACGCTGCTGGTTGTTGATTCAATGAGTAGGGAAAGGAATTATTGCATTGGATATTAATGCAATGCAGATTACTCTTTGGTATACTTGATGACTTCCATATCTGTTCTGGTTGTTTACAAAACCTGATGATCACCATGATGGAAGAATTTCTATGCTGCTATTGTTTAATTAAGATTGGGGAAGAGTCTGAACTAGCATTTTAATTTTAAGATATATAAACTTGATGACATACATGATGGCTAGTTTATTTCTGCAAGAAGTACGCAAAAGAAATTCAAAGAAAAACGTAGACCTGTTTGATTTATGCAATGCATTTCCCATTTTACAGCAAGGATGGTTTCGATGCAAGAAAGAGACTACTCAATTAATAGCACCGGTAAAGATTTAGAGCTTCCAGTATTTGACTTCGCAACCATAGCTGTTGCCACGAGCAATTTCTCGGGGGCCAATAAGCTTGGAGAGGGTGGATTCGGACCTGTCTACAAGGTAAAGCTTTGGATGAGAGGATTTGCTGATAGTTCATTACACCAATGTATACGGTGCTAGTCAATTTTGATACAGGGTTACAGTGACTAGTTCAAATAATCTTTCAGGGCAAGCTAGAAGATGGACAAGAGATAGCCGTGAAAAGGCTTTCAAAGACTTCGACACAAGGACTTGATGAATTCAAGAACGAAGTTATATGCATTGCGAAACTTCAACACCGAAATCTTGTCAAGCTTCTTGGTTGCTGCATTGAATCCGAAGAAACAATGTTGGTCTATGAATATATGCCTAACAAAAGCTTGGATGCCTTCATCTTTGGTATGGCCATCTCGAGACTTCAATCTAATTAGTTGAGTTGTTACTAATAGCATATTGAAAACTGCAATGATCTTAGTCACTGCCAATAGTGCCACCAAAATATTAAGTTATACATAGTGTGACATATTGATATTATTGAAACATATCCTGTTGTTGTACTCTATTACACTTTACCTTATAATTAATTTTATCGTGATAACATTCATACTCATGATCATTTGATCATTAAGATCATGTTAATCTAAAAACTTTAACGTTTAGAAAATGCTTCAACATATAATTTATATTATTCTATAATATTATTAACATCCATCAAAATGCTTTCAGATCAAAAGCAGAGCAAGTTACTGGACTGGTCTATGAGGTACAACATTATCAATGGGGTAGCTCGAGGACTTCTTTACCTCCATCAAGATTCCCGGCTAAGAATCATTCATAGAGATCTAAAAGCCAGCAATATACTTGTGGACTACGATATGAACCCAAAAATCTCAGATTTTGGCATGGCCAGGAGTTTTGGTGGAAATGAAATTCAGGGAAACACAAAACGAGTAGTTGGAACATAGTAAGCATTTCAAACTGGCTGCATGGTTTCGAGTTTTCTCTGCTTGCAACATTAATAACTTTGTTAAACAATTTCTTGCAGTGGTTACATGTCTCCAGAATATGCAACTGACGGGATCTTTTCTATAAAATCCGATGTATTTAGTTTCGGTGTTTTGGTGCTAGAGATAGTAAATGGGAAGAGAAATAGAGGATTCATTCATCAAGACCATAAGCACAACCTTCTTGGTCATGTAAGTATCAATGTGAATACCTTTCTTTTTTCTTCTGTCATATTAAACCTCTTCTGGTTCCTCAAATGAATTTGGTCTTGGAATACAGGCATGGAAACTTTACAAGGAAGAAAGGTCATTCGAGCTAATCAGCGATTCTTTAAAAGACACCTGCAACTTATCCGAAGTTTTGCGGGTGATCCATGTGGGTCTACTGTGTGTGCAACAAGCTCCTGAGGATAGGCCTACTATGTCAACTGTGGTGCTAATGTTAAGTAGTAACATCGCATTGCCTGACCCTAAAGAGCCTGGATTTTTCACAGAAAGGAAACTATTCGATCATGAGTCTTCATCTAGCAAGGTTGATACATGTTCCGCGAACGAAATTACCATCACATTGTTAACTGCTCGATGACAGATTATTTTTTTACAAACGTTTTTATAAATTGTATCAGGAAGAGTTATGTATTCTTAATTTTCTGTCAGTCCTTTCTTCTTCACCGAGGAAAAAGTTTGGGGCAAAAATGACGTGGGGTACTTTCTTTATTATTGACATAATTATTTATATTGTACAACTTTTAAAATTATTAAATTTTCTAGGTTTTGAGTAATTCTGGATGAATCCAATGCGTAATTTAATAAAATTTAGAATAATTTTTATCAGATTATTAAATGAAACTGAAATTTTACCAGATTGTCCTAAAGGTGTATTTGCATAGGGGTTAACATAGCTCTTTTGTTTTCAAGCCCAAATTAGATTAGAAACTATTGTTTTGAATTTTTTTATTTTCCTTCTTGTTTTTAGATTTTTTTTTATAGTTAGATTAAAACTTTTGATTTTATTTGAATTCTACTAATTAAGACTTTTTATTTTATTTTTAAATAGCATTGTAGGATATTTTTTCAGAGGAGAATTAATGACAAAAGACTTTTAAAAACTATCCAAGCTTTTAGAATTTTCTCCATGGTTAAGGGTTGTAACTCTAGGCTTGAAAATCTCAGTTTCTTTCTCTATAATTTGAGACTATAAAACTTTAAGGATTGAGGAACCCTATCCACTTTATATGTTGAGTCAATTGGTAACAGAATAAGTTTGACATGTTTGATGAATAAAGATATTGTCAACAACTTTCCATTCCACAATACAAGAGTGGAGGCTGTATAAAGCATTATGAAGGCTTAGAAGGCAACATAAAGAACCAAGGTGTAGATATTAGATCAAGTTGAATATTCGTTAGAAAAAATTACAAAGCCCTTGAACCATAGTTCTGAAACCCGACCCGGTCATCGATCTGGTCAAGTGATCGGATCACGAGTCAGATGAGTTGACCCTGGTCAACAAAAAAAAACACTTATATAAAACACCTAACTAGTTACAATACAACACTTACATAAACCAAATTTAAATTTTAAACCAACAACATAAATTTAATTCAATATCCAAAACACAAACCAAATATAAATTCTAAAATATTTAAAACAAAACATCCAACCACATAAATTCTAAAATATTTAAAACAAATCATCCAACAACATAAATTCTAAATCAACAACACATTCACTTTTGTTGAATGAACACATTAAGTTCTTCTATGTGCATAGGAGCAAAATTTGGATCAAATGTCGATGGAATTGAGCAAATCTCATCAACACCTAATAAATCATTAGCATTCTCCTTTGAAACTTCATCGCCATAATCATCTTCAATCTCATTAATATTTATGACATCTACATTTCAAATACAATTAACAAATAAATATATGTGTTAAACAATACTTTATTTTAAATAATATTTATCACTAAATAATCAATCATTAATTACCATAATCTAAAGTATCTTATATGGTTATAGTTGATAGATCTTGGTGAAAACTCTATGCTTCTTCAGTTGTTAAAATTGACAGGTCATCTTCTACTACCTAATTTTCAATGTCACAAATTGTCTCAACATTAATTGGATCATAATTTTGTCCTTTCCAATAATTCCTATATATTAAAATTGAAGGTAAACACATGGTTGTAAACAAGATAAAATAATATTTAAGGAATTAGAGAAAAAAAAATACTTTTGTTTCAATCTTAGATTGCAGTAGATGTAAACAAGGTCATTAAGCCTTTGGTACTCCAATCTATTTCTCTTCTTGGAGTGAATATGTTCAAACATACTCCAATTTCTCTCGCATCCCGAAGAACTACAAGTTTGACTTAACACTCGTATAGTCAACTGTTATAGATTTGGAGCACTGGTTCCATATGCCATCCACCATTTATCTATACAAAAAAATAATAAGTAAGAGTATAAGACTATGTCAAATAATATTTTTAAATATAAAAATTATATACCTGGAGGCATAAGGGTGCGATTATTTATTGCGGACGCTCGACCAAAGTCATGTTCAGCATTCCTAAACAACTTCATCTCACTTGTAATCTTACTTTGCAATGGTAGATTTCCATGTGCATACTTCTCAAGAACATCTAGAAGTCCATAAATGGTGCTCATATGTTTATTCATTATATTTGCATCATATTGAAATTGAGGATTCAACCAAAATGCTGTTGCATAAAGATTTCTATATAGTTGTCCATCCCACCGATTATTGATAATGTCTATGAAAGGTTTCACTCTAGCCTTTCTCTTTTGAAATCTCCTCATCATTTCATCTTTTGCATGATGAATAACATCATACAAATATCCCATCGAAGGTCTATCATCACCATCAACCATTCGTAGAACTCGAACTAAAGGTTCACTCATTCGCACAATTATTGCACATTCTTCTCAAAATGAAGAGTCTAGCACATTGTCAACAAACTTTTTTCCTTTGCTATCTTTAGCATAAGCAGATGAGACCCATTCCCTAGATGTCACCAAAGCTCTCAACTCATCTTTATGAGCTAAAATGCTTTGCAATGCAATGAAATTGGTAGCAAAACGAGTAGGAGCTGGACGAAGTATTTCTTTTCCTCCAGTGAACTTCCTCATCAAATACAATGGATAACAATGATTATAAATGTACTTTGTGATACCAGAAGCATGCTCGACAACACAACAAACTGACTGCAATTTAACAAAGTCCTGAAGTATGAGGTTGATGCAATGAGCAGCACAAGGAGACCAAAATATTGAAGGAAATTCTTCCATTAATAACTTGTCAGCAGCAACATAATTTATAGCATTATCAGTCACCATATGCATAATGTTTTCTACCCCAACATACAAAACAACCTCTCTAAACAACTGATACAACAATCTAGCAGTCTTTGAAACATTTGATACATCCACAGTTTTAAAAAAAAAATTGTTCCTTTAGGACAATATACTAAGAAGTTAATTAAAGTCCTCCTCTTCTGATCTGTCCATCCATCAACCATTAATATGCAACCAGTCTTCTTCCAAATCTCTCGATAAGTCTCAACATAAATCTTGACTTCATCAACCGCTTTTGCCAAGTAATAACCACGAATAACATGCAAGTTTGGTCCTTTATAACCAAGATCCATGGCTGTTACAGCATCTATGGCATGTTGATAATACACAGAGTTAACAACATTAAATAGCACACATGCATCAATCATCCACTTCGCTAAAGCAAGATCACACCGTTCAATTGCTTCCTTCATTTGCCAATAATTCTGAAGAGACTTTTGAGCACCAGGAGTTGTTCTCGGCATGAAATATGTCCCTAATGTTGCAGATTTCTTTTGCTTTCCATAACTTGTAGTCGATTATTTTACAGTGCTGGTGCTTTGAATCTTTTTCTTTTTTGTAACCTTCGGTGGTAACATATGTTTTTTAGTATTGACATCCTCATTATCCTCATCATCATCATCATTTTCTAATTGCCTAATCATCATCTCTTCATGCTCCCTTTGTTGTGCATTAAATGGATTGAAATCTGCTTGCATTTCTCTAACTCTCTTTTTTTCCAGCATTCCTTTAAGATTCAAAAGCATTTGATGTCGAACATCAGGAGGACATTTGCAACATTGTTCAACTTCTCCTTTAGCTCCAGCTAAATTTTACTTAAATCGATTAATGCCGCCACCTGCAAATACTTTAGCACAATATAAACAAACTAATTTAGTTTTTTTACACCCAACACTAAGTTCAGGAGCTTCTCTACAATGACCCCATGCCAAATCTGTTCTTCCTCTACTACCACTTGACATCGAAATTAAAGGTTGAGATGATTGGTTCGTTGAAGGATCACTACTTGGAGTACTACCATTATGTGAAGACATTTTAAGGACCTAACATAATTTATAATAGAGAATATAATTTCAAGCCAAATCACTTTGCAATCCATTCATTAGATTAACAATGACAGCCCCATCAATCACACATAACAAAAAAAGATTATGCTTCCTAGTAAATTTTGTCAAAGCTATTTTCTTATCCTGAACTAATAACAAGCAACCAGATGTGGAAAATCAGCCAGCAGTCAACATGAGAAAGCATTGAGAAAGGAAAGTTTGATGCCACATTAACTCCAGCAAAACAGTTTCAATCTACAACTTATGTTTGCTTAAATTTCCAGCCATAAAATATTTTCAGCTGTTAATAATTCTTAGAACAGTTTCAATCTCTGGCTATAACAGTTCACTCTACAACTTGCATGCCAGCATATCAAAATCTCTACAACTTATGTTTGCTTACATTTCCAGTTAACTGTAAAAGCAAACAAACATTACTAGCCAAAATATTTTCAGCTGTTAATAATTCTTAGAACAATTTCAATCTCTGGTTATAACAGTTCTTAGAACAAAACAGGGTCCTTAGAGCAGGAGGATTGACTCACATTACTAGCCGAGATATCAATAGCTTTATGTTCTCAATCAACATTATAGATTATCCTAGCTAGTTCCAGAAGCAAATGCATCGATTAAAACTAGTGCATCGAACAAAACTAGTTTCCTAATCCATTTTCTACACTTTCTAATAGCAGAGGATTTATTACGTTGCAGAAAAGAAAAGAACAGAGAAACATACCTGAGGTTGAGATGACTGGGCTGTGAATGAATCAATGCGACTGAATCAAAGAACAATGAATCGATGCCAGAACTGCAAGCTCAAAACACGACCAAGAATAAAGAAAAGAGAGAGTGAAAGGAGATTCATGAACAGAAACAAGAGTCTAACCTTTTTCGCAGAGAAACAACAGTGATCAAGACGTCTTCTGCTCCTCAGCTCCAAAACGACATCGATTAACGTCTACTAACATAAAAAAAAAGAACGGGTCTCAGCCGGGTTTGACCAGGTGGTCCAGGTAGACCGAGTTTCACCGGGCCAACTCCCAAGCGGGTTTTTGCCTCCACCCGGACCGGTCCCAGGCCTGGGTCGACTCGCCGGGCCGGTCTGGGTTTTAAAACTGTGGCTTGAACCATCTGACACTATGAGAGGAAGGTATAAACACAAATCATGATGAAAATAGGATGTGCTCAAAGACTTACCTAAGGATGAACCAAACTCTAGATTTACTCCTACTAACCCATATAGGCATCAAATCTATGAAAGGTGGTATATACAATAAACAATGCATTGAAAACTCAATTAGCAGCAAATTTTTTCATAAACACATTCCTAAATTTAAAGAAATTCCTTTCTTTGATGGAAATTTTTTGAAGAAAGAATTAATTATTAGATAGTTATTAAAGCTAGAAGCTTAATTTTATTTGAACAAGTTGTTTGTTATCAGAAAGTAGGATTTTTCATACACATACTTACTTATGATACTAAAGAATGATGGTTTGAAGTTCTAGAATATAGAGCTCATATTGATAATACTTTAATTTTGTCATAGGCAAACATTAAGAAAATTATTAATTTTGAAGTTCGTACAAAATGATAAATTTTATATTGAAAATTTAAACAATCATGTTATTATTATTTGACTTGTGTTCAACATTCTTTAAGAGCAAGGAGGAGAAACCTATAGGAGATATCATCTCGTAGATGTAGAAAGTTTCAACATTACAATAGTGACGACAATAACAACAACACTATTGCTATAAACATTACATTGCTTGTCGATATTTCATCTATCAATAGTGAAGGAGAAATAAAGGATGCTCCTAAATTAGAATCTTATGATGATTCTCAAAGTCTTGAAGAACTAAAAAAATGAGGATCTTTTAGGTTAAACAATCCTGAAAGAAAAATTTGAAGTATAATCAGAAACACCAGCTGTATTACTCTCCATGAAAAAGGATGATAGCACTAAAACCATGATCCAGAACATTAAAAAGTACATGTAAAAATTAGAAATATTGGTGAATCCATAAAAATCTTCCTCACCAAAGATTACTATTAAAGTTAATTTACAAGGTGATGGATTTGAAAGAGTACAAATAGAAGAATTAGATTTGAAAGTGTCTAGTTTTGAAATTTCAAAGTTAGGCCATTGCGCTAAAGATAACATGATCAAGGAAGGAGTTAACATTATGTTAAAAGAAGATAGTGGCAAATTGTGATTACTCCTTTTTTTTTTGTTTTTTTGTTATTGATGAAAATCTAGTAAACAATGACATGAAGAACTAGGTAATCTTTGACAAGTTATCTAGAGATATTATGAAAGATTATTTTAGAGTTTCTTTTACATGCAAAGGTCAAAGTATGAGGAGTCATAAATGATGAGAACAAGTTTGAAGTAAAAAGAATGTATGAATGAACATCAAGAAGACTTTATAATAACAAACGTGTAACATTAGATATGGTTTTTTTTTCTTACCTTGCACACATTATACATTAAATTTTAAAGTTCATAAGTCAAAAGTTACACTATTTCTTGAATAGACTAGCTACAATATTATATTTGAAGTATATAATTTTTTGAGACGGAAGGGTTCAATTTGTAATAGTTAACTCAAGGACAAATGTTTTTTATTTTTTTTTCTATTTAGATTAGGACCTTCAATTCAATTAAAATTTTACTAATTAGGATGTTATTTTTTGTATTTAAATAGCTTACAAGCTATTTTTTTCAAGGATAATTAATGAAAAAAGGACCTTTTAGAAACTAACAAAGTTTTTTGTATAGTTACGAGATATAATATTAGGTTTAAAAGTTTTTTTTTTTTTTTTTTACAGTTTAGAATTGTAAAATTTTAGGAATCAAGTAATCCTATCCAAATTATACGTTGTGGGAATTACATTAATGATAAGAAATCCATGCTCCTACAAGGGTGAAAAGGACTAGACCCGGCAGTAGACTTTACCAACTTAAATTGCACTTTGATGGCATGAAAGAAGTTTATTTTATTTTATTTGGTCAAGAATTCAATTCTAAGCCAAGTCCATTACTGGTTGTTCAAATCTTAAATAAACCTAAACCAAAATACACACTCGGAGAGATAAGATATCGATGTCTGACGGACTATAGCTGGAGTAAGAGCAGGTCTGTGTCACTCGAGTATAAAATTGGAGTATGTTCAGGCAACCTTCTTGGATCATTCATGGTTTCATGCTCCTCTGTAATTCGATTTCCTTGTTGATTAAGCAAGTATAGAAAAAAGAATCACCGGCCTCCTGGAAGTTGCATGCTGCCGGAATTTTTCATTTTTCTCTTTTCATGTAATGCATTATTGCATCACAACTTTTCATGGACCGGTATATTAGTGAATGGAGGTCTTCACTTCTTTAGTTCCTTTATTATTGGAAGAGCAACTACGTCAATAGTCGGTGCTGTACTGCTGCTCGACAAAAAGTTGCTTCGGTAGGAAAATATACGTCCAAGCCAAATTACAAGTCTCTGTACTTTGGGGTAGCTTAGACAATGGTGTGCAGCCCGAGCATAAAAGAAAATGAAATTTTTGAAGCTAATTACCCACCAACATGATCTTGAGAAGAGCACGTGATGTGCATATGCATGCAGGGCTACAATATTATTATATATTACTGATTACTGTAGGAGATAGTGTTTAATATCCTTATTGATGACACATTATATGATGTTATTATAATCAAATAATTAGTCAAGAAAGATTATTATTTCAAGAATGATAAAAAAGAATTGTAGCATATGATTAGAGTATCAATTGCATATGTTTTCAAAGTGATGTTAGATTTAACGACTTTGTGAATTAAAAAAAATGTCCCAATTAGATATAGAGAGTGCTATAATTAAATCCAAATTCGGGAGTTTTTTTTTTCATGTGTTATTAAATCTAGCAGATTCCTTTTTTTCTTCTCTAGAAACTTAATATATATATATATATATATATATATATATATATATATATATATATATATATATATATATATATAGGTTTTTCCTATGTTCACTCTATCTTTACAATTAATAAGTCACATTATATTTGTTAGGACTCGATTATCGAAACACTAAAAAACAACTTAAAGTAACATAATATAAAAGATTAAAACCCTAAACTTAAAAATCAAATTATAATAATAACCCGAATTGATTCAATCGATTAATTTCAAAAATCATCCAAATTAATCAAATCTAACATACTTGATTAGCTATCACTTCAGAGTTAATTAGTCGACCGGATTGACCAACCGCTCAACCACTACACCAACCAACTGATCAGCTAGTTTCAACTAATTGGTGAACCGGCAGCAACAAGTGAACCAATTGACCTACCAAACACAACCCAACTAGTCGACTACACCTCCTAACAGGTCGACTGACTCAACAAGGTATTTAACTATTCTAAACCGTCCAAAAACATATTTCTAACATCCTAAACTCGTTTTTTCATCCAATCCTCTCTCTGTGGCTTACAACTTCGCAGTTAATAAGACTCATTATATTTGGTGTGTAGCTTTGTTGGCCCTCATAAAACGTCATTATTACTTATATGTTCTGTCACATCCTCTTTCTCTAGCTTGCAGCATTGCAGTTAACCAGCCTCGCTGTTCCACTCATCCTCTCTCTACAGCTTGTTGCTTTGCAATTAATAAGCCTCATTATTTTCGGTGTGTACCTTTTCTGGCCTTCATAAATCCTTATTATTAATTGTATGTTCCATCCCATCATCTTCAAGCAGCTTTCAGCTTTACAGCTAACCAACCTCGTCGTTTCATCTCATCCTCTCTCTACAACTTTATAGTTAATAAGCCTCATTATATATGGTATGTAGCTTTGCTAACCCTGACAAATTCTCATTATCTCTGCAGCTTGGAGATCTGTAGTTAACCAGCCTTGTTGACCCAGCTTAATCCTCTCTCTGTAGTTTGAAACTTTGTAATTATGAAGACTCATTATATTCGGTGTGTAGCTTTGTTGGCCCTCATAAAGCCTTGTCATTAATTATATCTTCCATTCCCACCCTCGATCCTCTGCAGCTCCCAGCTTTGCAATTAATAGGCCTTATTATATTCGGTGTGTAGATTTACTAGCTCTCATAAATTCTCATTATTAATTATATATATGTTCCATCCAATCCTCATGAAGGAGTAAAAATAAAATGTTGCAGCGTTAGCCAGTGCTGAAGTTGAGTTTAGAGGATTGATGGCCAAAGAAATCTGTGAACTCGTTTTGGATTAGAAGGACGTTGTTAATCAAGGATGGTTTTGCTTCTAACTGTGAAATGAATTTGTTCTGTGATCACAAAATAACAATTCTGATTTTCCATTACCGACTCAAATATGATTATATAAAATATATCGAAGTTGATCGAACTTCATTATGCATAAATTATTTATATATATATATATATATTGTTTTTTTTATTGAAACTTACTCTTAAAATTATAATAATTCTTTGGTCAATGAATCATGCTATACATCAATTTTTTAAAGATAAAAAAGGGCTAGGCATCTAGGTCTAGGTGGCATATCACGCTTAGCCCATCAACAGAAAAGGTCATGTGTACAGGCTAGCAAGATCAGAGTTTTTTATTTTTATAACGTGGTGAACCAACAATTTTTTTTTTCTTTCGCAATAATTTAACTACTTTCTTTCTATTCTTTAATATTTAAGAACTGAAAAATAAATAAAATAAATTATTGAAATTAAACTAAAAATAAGATTCAAAAAACTATATGGATCGAAAAATAAGAAAAAGAGAGACTTTTTATTTAATTTTACACTTTGATTTTTTTTTTGTTAGAATTTTTCTTTCCTTAATAATTTTTTAGAAATCGATCATTAGTTCTATAAGAAATTGAAAGAAAAAAAAAATTAGTGTGATTGTGAATTGCTACAGTGGATTACTTGGTCGTTTCAATATATTTTATATTTTATAATTTATAATTTAGCCTATAGCAACCTCAAACCATGTCAAACTAACCTCATTTGCAACGACACTGTGTGAAGCAAAAGATTGTACATCAGGCCAGGGTATACCAAACCCTAAGTTATAAACCCAATCTATAAAGAGAACTCTATTTTGATAAGTTCAGAGTTCAATAATAATATTATGCTCTAAAAAATTATATAAAAATAGTGGCTAGAACCGATAAAGTTAAATATACTTAAACCCAACGAGATTTTAAAGTCTAATTGAAAAAAAAATCCTAAAATAATTAGGAAAATAATGAAAAAAAAACAATATATTTCTGACTTCAAAGCCTTGTAGAACATTCTACTACAACTTGAGCATTGTCAAAAAATTGAATTAAAAGTTAGTACCACTTTCAACATGATGCTCATTTGACACGTTCAAACTTAACTTCTTCTTGGCTTCACCTTGTCCATCCGGTTTATAAATTTATGTTTCATGTCAGCTGAGTTAGGCTGAGACAAATTTTTAGTTTTTGATATAATAAAAAAAAAACTATTTAAATTATAAGAAATTCATTTTGGAAGTTTTTTTTTCATTGCTTCTATGTATAATAGAACTAGAATGCATAATAAATTAATACTTTAATTATTAATATAACATATTCATAGCACCATGATCCTCACAAGGTGTGGGCAATAAGTAGCATCATATCCAAAGCAGAGAGACAAATTTGATTCAAGATTGAATTTCAGAGGTCAGTTAGAGAAGTGGATGAGAATGGAAAAGAAACAGAAACTAAAAGCAACGATTTGCAACATGTCTTTCCATTTGCGATCCACAACGTAAGATCCTGCAAATGATCAGCTGTGGCTGGCTGGCTACTTGGCTGGCATTGGTAGCCCTGATTCTGCTTCTATATATTGGCTTTAGCACTCTGTGCCGGAATGGTGAAATTTTCGAGAAACCAACTGTTTGATCAGAAATCTAATTCCTTCTGCAGTTATGTAATGATAGGCTACCGGGGATCTAATGAGATCAAACTAACCTCCTCACCTGAATAAGTTACATGCCTGTTTGAGGAAGTGCTCTGTTCATGTGGATTCTCCCCCATAAAAAAACCAGGTTGTTTAGGCTGCGGCAATGGAATCTCACTTCCTAATATTAGAACCACAGCTGACATGTTTGGCCTATCTTCCGGGCGTTGTTGCACACATAATAAAGCCACATGAATGCATCTTAGCACTTCAGATAAATTGCACGACTCAATCAAAAATTCATCAATCAGCTCAAATGGTGTCCCTTTAATCCAAAGCATCCACGCCTTCAGAAAAAACAAAACCAAGAACATATATCAGCAGACTGGCCATTCTAATTTCTCTGTTACTATCCTAGTTTTGCCATAACATCAATACTCCTATGATATTTCTGAAAGCCTCAATAACTAGGCAAATTTTTTTGTTTAATCTCATTTGAAATGCCTGAAAGGGACATCAAGATTTAATATTCACCACCGTCTTCATCAAGGTTGTATGTATTAAAGTATTATTTAAAAGCTTACATGTCCAAGAAGGTTAAGGTTGGGGTCCAGGTGACGAAATCCCCTATTTTTCTTTCCGCTCACGATCTCGAGGACTAGAACACCGAAGCTAAAAGCGTCAGATTTCACTGAAAAGTATCCATTCGATGCATACTCGGGAGACATGTAGCCACTGAAAATGATACTAACAGGTTAAGTTCACAAAATAGTAATGAAAATCTGCAAGACAAGATTGGGTTTATGTACTTACTATGTTCCGACTATCCTACTAGTTTTGGCCTCTGTTTGATCTCCACCGAACATTCTAGCAAGGCCAAAGTCAGAAATTTTTGGGTTTAGCTCATCATCCAGTAAAATGTTGCTGGCTTTGATATCTCTGTGGATGATTCTAAGTCTAGAGTCTTGATGCAGATAAAGAAGCCCTCGAGCAATTCCACCTATAATGTTGATACGCTGACTCCAATCAAGTAGTTTTCTTCCTGTTTGGTCTGATGAATTTCTCAATTAGTCCAATTAACTAATTGATTTATAACAGTTAATAGAACTTATAGAACTTCAATCTTATTAATTCAGAAGGGTTAGCACCAAAAATAAAGGAGTCCAAGCTCTTGTTGGGCATGTATTCGTAAATTAACATTCTTTCATCTTCATGAATGCAACAACCCAGAAGCTTTACAAGACTGCGGTGCTGAAGTTTAGCAATTAACATAACTTCATTTTTGAACTCATCCAATCCTTGACCTGAACTCTTTGAAAGTCTTTTCACTGCTATTTGTTGCCCTCCTATGAGTATTCCCTGAGTGATTCACACAGTTCAGCAAGTTTTTTTGTTAGAAAATGGATTGTCAGGTATCAGATTTTTTTCATACCTTGTATACGGGTCCAAAACCACCTTCTCCAAGTTTGTTGCTGTTTGAAAAAGCATCGGTGGCATGTGCTATAGTACTCATGTCAAATATTGGCAATTCCATATCTTCCTCCCTTTCTTCACAGTGGTTTTTCTTTCTAAGATTCCACTTCCGCATGGAAATGATGAATCCTAACATTAGCATGCCAATGCCTGCTACTATTGCGCTGGAGACTATTCCTGCTAGCTTCTTACTAAATGTCCTCTTTTTCGTAGGTACACCTGAGTGCACAGAAGAATAGTTAGAAGAACCTGATGTATAACCCAGTTCAAGAGTTCATTGTTAAATATGGACAAAGCAGCAGAGCAGAGACCTTCTACTTTCCATTCTATATGAATTCAAGAGAAACAGAAATATTTTTTCCTCAGTACAAAGGTAAAATGAGACTTTATGAATAAATAGTTGCATTTTGGAATACGTACCCAATTCTGAAGCATTCATCCTAACAAAAAGGTCTTGTCCATCCCCAGTTGACCTTCTTGTATCAATCAGGTCACCAAACCAGATCAGGCATCCACTTCCACCTTGCCTGATATCTAAATTTGCATAAGCAGTGCACGAGCAGTTCTTCAAACATAATCCCTGACATTCCTTGAGACTTTTGCTCTTGTCGTACCAGGAAGACGATGTGTCCGGCAATTTCATCCCTGTATATTTCAGAAAGCCAACCTTGCCGCTGCATTCTAGCGGAGTTCTCCGGATACACCCATCTGACCAATCTGAAAAGTTCCAATCTGCTAGAGACTTGGGAATGAATCCATCCAAGCAAGCACATATAGGAGATCTACTCATCTCACAGCGAGTATTTGGACCACAAAAGGCATAATTTTCACACTGATCAAACTGGCCACCGTCAGTAATCACCCAATCATTTGTTCGGTCATTCCATTTGAAGCTCTGTGGAAGGCCCAATGGACTGATTGTGAGCCTTGAAAGGACTGATGTTTGGATTCCAAACTGGAAATAAACCTCTTTGCTGTTGAAAACAAATTCATTGGAAATAGGTATCGGGCTAGGATTTGCTATGAATTTTATGCCATTCCATGGCCCCGCTCTAAACACAGTAATGTTTCCCCTCTTCAGAAGTAGCTGGGGATACCCATGAGTATCTATAACGAAAGAATATTCACCTCGAGCAGGATCTTCAGCACTCTTCCAAGATGATAAAAACTTGTCAATCTTTGTTACGAAGTTGCTCCCCAATTTCATTCCTAATATCATGGTATCACCTGGATGGTCAAAACTCTGCCACAGAAAGTTGTCGGGATTACTATCATTTCCTTCTCTCACAACAAGATTACCTGTCTCCAAGAGATCTGCAACTGAATCCTCTGCAGTTCTTGATGAATTCGATGACCAAACAATATCATTTGTGCTACTGTACAGGACAAGTATCCCTTTGCTGCTTATATTCAGAACCCCCAAAGTATTGGAAAGTGGAACTTCTCTGTTTGCTACCCATATAACTGTACGAGGAGACTTCTTGTACCATATTCCCAAGTAACGTTTTGTTGAATTTCCAAGGCTGAAAAATCCTAGTTCAAATTTTCCCCCTGTTGAAAGGAGAGTTGCACCATCTCTTATGGATTGGCTTGGGTAGATTATGTTTGATGTGGCGGAGTTGATTAACATGGAGAATAAGAACGAGCATGCAAACAGCACTGTAAAAGCTCCCATTCAAGAGAGTTTTCATAGATGTTCTGGTTTGATCACGCAGAAAAATGTATTGTTATTAGTACAAGCTGCTGGTCTAATGTGAAGACGGTTTCCATTTTCCAAAGATGTTGACTCCATATAGCTTCGGTAAAAATTGGCTACCGTTTTTCGATAACCATAAGATCCATCCATCACGGCCGGAAAAGTCCTATTTCAAGAAGTTTCAATAATTGCGCCCCAAAGACACCCACAATGAGAATAACAACGCGTCAGCTTTGTATATACTACATTAGTAGCTTCTGTGACGCTACGAGTTGTTGGATTAAAAATTTTTAAAAAATAAAAATGATAAAAAAAATTAACTATAAGCTCAAAATCTAATGTATATCTTGAATAAAACACCTTTGAGGATTATATACATAAATAAATGTTAAAAAGAATTTTAACATAAAAACAACTCAGTCATGAAATCAAGAACATAATTAAAGATATTCTATTTAAAAGCAGGTCAAACAAGAAACTCGATGTACCTAATAAAAATCAAAATATTATATAACGAGATTATATCTTTAATTAGACTCGATCCTGGGTATACAATAATCGAAAGGATCTGCATACCTTAGCCACGAGAAAAATCAACCTCCTTATAGCTTTTTTTCTCAATGTCCACAGCAGGTGGACATGTCCTTTGCTGTGAAAAGATGGAAGGGAAAGTCTGTCGTTCGCACAGAGCGTATTCCAGAAGAACATTGACTTTCGCTACCCTCCAGCCTCCATGTTTTGAAAAAAACACCCAAGTAGTGAATGATGATAGGCTATTTTATCAATATACTTCTGACTTTATAAATGTAAAGAGATTACGGATCCAAATTCTTTCCTCCCCAAAGAATTGAAAAAGGCTAAATATATAAAATATTGTGCTTTGAAAAAAAAGTGATCATTGACCCGATTAAAAATTATATCACAACTGTTATTTTCAACCCTTCGATGCCCTTGGACGCCATGAATTCCCACTCCTAAATGGCACAACACCTATTTTGGGTCCACGGCATCTCTTTATCTTCCTTCCTTCCTTCTGTTTATTTAGTTATTCTTACCTTAATTAACTGCATTTCAGTGCTTTGACTTGTCTTCTCGGCTCCTATGGCTGTGTATGCAGGCCTAGACATAGAGCCCACTGGACCACTTTGGCCCACGTTTCTAGGCAAGACCCATGTTTCCAATGGGCTGATGTTCATTTTTGCACATGCTGTCTCGACTCAAGTAATTTTCAATAATTTTTTCATTAACATAATTACTCAAGTAATTACACTGTGTTTTGGAGAAACTACATTTGATGGCCCCTCGGATCGTTCGGTTTTTTTTTTTATATTTTAAACGTTTTATTTTATTTCAAATTTTGATTAGTTGTTTATAGTTTTATTTTAACTCTTCAAGAAATAAGGAAACACGAGTCCAATGTGACACGAGTCATCCAACCGACCTTGTCCTTTAATTTGATATGACTATTAAAGTATTTTTATAGATTACTTTTTTTATTAATTGAGATTGTTTTTTTTTATCGTATAAAATTAATGTCTCATTTTTACATCTCAGAGAAAGAAATTTCTACCCACCTATCTGAATTTGCAAATTCCAGTGACTTGAATTTGACCTCCATGGAAGTACAAAAGGGCTTGTAAAATATTAGCATCTGACTAGACTTGTAAGACGCCCTCCGCGCGAGTCAGATAAAAAAAAAAAAGCAATATAAAAAGAAAATTTTAAAGAAAAAATATTTAAAATTCAAGTTAATGGTTTAATTGATAATTTAAATAATATAATTTTAAAAAATAAAATAATAATAAATAAATAACAATAAAAAAGGTTAGAAGAACTCAACCTAAGCCCACCCGAATCACATAACAACTCAATTATAAAGAATAAAATTGAAAAACAAATCCAGTTAACTTACAAACTTTTCGAAAATAAAATTGGGATAATCTCATAGAAAAAAAACACAAGAAAAAAATTTGAATACCAATTTCTAATAAATAAAATGAGAACATGATAATTCAAAAATAAATTAAAAAGAAAAAGGTGTGAGCTCAATCTCTAACAAATAAAATATTGAAGAATGAAAATTAAAAAAAAAATACTTTAAAAAGGTAAAAAAAAACTAAATCCAAGCTCACCTAGGTCAAAAAACATAATCTTTGACTTAGTCATGATAACAGGTGAGCGAATGAGAAAGAAAATTTAATAATATTATGAAATTTAATTATCAAAGAACTTAATGTTAAAGGAAAAAAATAAAAAATAATAATTTAAAAAAGCAATGGAAAAAAATATGTGCCAACCCGGGTTAACCCACAAACCTTGTGATCATGAAAATCATGAAATCCTTGAATCGAGTTCAATCAAGAAACTTAATTCCCATCTAATTTAATTTTGAATGATGAAATCGTGAAATAAAAAATATCAATTTAAAAAATTTGTTAAAGAAAAAAGGATAGAAATAAAAAGAATGAGGAACAAATTTAATAGGAAAAAAAACATATAGAGTATAAATTTGTATGAAAAATGATTGAAATAACCCAATAGAAAGGAAATGAAAAAAAAAGTAAGAAGAACAATTTTCAATAAATCAAATATTAAATGATGAAATTAAAATAATTTATTTTTAAAAAAATCCAAAAAAATCAATTCGAGTTAACATTTGAAACATGTGACTTTAGTCTTGAACCCGGGATTAACCTCATAGCAACAAAAAAAAAAGTTAACCTGATTTAATCCACAAACTCCATGATGATGAACATAGAATTAAAATAAACCAATAAAAAGAAAAGAAAAAAGAGCAGGAAGATCAATTCCAAATAAATTAAACGTTAAAGGATGAAATTAAAATAAATTAATTTTAAAAAGGGATAAAAAATAAAAGTCAAATCATGTTAACCTTTAAAAACAGTGACTCTAGTTATGAACCCAAAAATAATCTCATAGAAGACAAACCATAAAAAATAATAAAGCAAATCTAAAACAATTGGGTCAAAAATAAAATGAGAAAAAAATTAGTTTTTAAAAAGGAGAAAAAAAAACTAAGACAACCTGAGCAAACCTCTTACACTCGATCTAATCTCTGAAACTCACAACTCGTAAAATTCTTGAACCAAGTTCAATCAAGAAGCTTAATTCCTGACTAATTTAATTTTAAAGGATGAAATCGTGAGAAATAATCAATTTAAAAACTTGATGAAGAATAAAAAATAGCAATAAGAAGAATAGGTATCAAATCTGAAAGAAAAAAACAATAAAGTATGAAATTGTTAAAAAAAATACAACTTAAAAAATGATTCCAAACAAAATAAATAGCAA